>Ga0193750_1000003_pt1 | contig 210324 bp, 194 predicted proteins | sample L1c1metaG_FD_160569 | JGI IMG/M metagenome (GOLD analysis project Ga0193750, IMG submission 160569) | Soil microbial communities from a riparian zone of the East river system, Colorado, United States - L1c1 | ecosystem: Environmental > Terrestrial > Soil > Riparian zone | place: USA: East... | reverse complement strand
GTTGGGAGTTGGACGTTAGAACGAATCACCCTTGGAAATGTTTCACGATCACCGCCGGATTTCCTGCGACGACTGTGTTCGGTTCGACGCTTTTGGTCACGACTGATCCAGCCGCGACAACTGAGTTTTCGCCGATGGTGACTCCTTTCAAAATCACGGCGTTCATTCCGATCCAGACGTTGTCGCAGATTTTGACCGGCACGGTTTTCAGTTTAGGGCGCGCCGGGCGGTTCTTGAAGTACGGCGCCAGCGCTTCCGCGTCGATCAGGCGTTGCGCCGGTTCGATCGGGTGAAAATCGGAATCGGCGATGCCGACGTTCCATGAAACAAGACAATACGAGCCGATCTCGATCTTTTCCTCGGCCATGATCAGTGCGCCATTGAGCAGCGTGAAATCGCCGATCGTGCATTGGCCATTAAGTCCGATGGCAAATGAGCACCCTGCGTAACAGGAAACGTGTTTGCCGATGACCACTGCGCGTGGTTTTTTGTTTCGGAGAAATCGGAAAATTTGCGCGCTCTCGCAATAAAAACCTTCGCCGAACTCCACGTTCGGCGGGATCGGCTCCTGCCACCAGTCGTGTTCTACGTGTCGATCTTCTCTAACGTTGCTCATGGATGCTTTAAGATTCAAACAGCCTGAGGGCAGGCTGTCTCCAGTCTTCGTGCTGGAGCCGGGCCGCCCTCGGCCCGCAACAAATATTGAAGTTTGGCCGTGCTTCTATGTGGGAAAGTTTCCCGATGCATAAAGTTTCGCGTAAACACCACCGCGGGTGAGGAGTTCCGGGCCGCGGCCTTGTTCGATGATGCGTCCGTGCTCTAGCACGATGATTTGGTCCAAATTGTGAATGGTCGCCAGCCGATGTGTGGCAATCAACGTTGTTCGGCCGCGCATTAATTCCTTGATGGTTTCCATGATGGCAGCTTCGGTGCTGGGGTCGAGTGCCGAAGTCGGTTCGTCCAGCAACAGAATCGGCGCGTTCTTCAGAAATGCTCGCGCGATTCCGATGCGCTGCCGTTGACCGACGCTCAAATGTCCGCCCCGTTCGCCGACGAGGTTGTTGTATCCCTGCGGCATTTGCCGAATGAACTCGTCCGCCTGAGCGCGTCGCGCCGCTTCAATAATTTCTTCCTCCGTGGCGTCGGGTCGGCCATAGGCGATGTTCTCGCGAACGGTGGTGGAGAAAAGTAGCGTGTCTTGGAGGACGATTGCGATCTGAGCGCGCAAAGATTTCTTCGTAATCTCGCGGACATCGCGACCATCGAGCATCACCGAGCCGGTGGTTGGATCGTAAAACCGTGGCACCAGACTGAGCAGTGTGCTTTTGCCCGCGCCCGTGCCACCCACGAGTCCGACAATTTGATTCGGCGCGATGGAAAAATTGATATCGCGCAGAACGATTCGGCTTTCGGCGTAACCAAAATCGACCGAGCGAAACGCGATCGCGCCTTTAGCCGATGAAATATCGACCGCATTTGGCGAGTCGCGCACGTCGTCCTGACTATCCATCACTTCGAAGCAGCGTTTCGCGCCGGCTGTAGCCCCTTCCATTGCCCAGGCCGTGTACGTCAGGGATTCCAATGGTTGATACAGCATCAGGAGATAAGCGCTGAAAACCAGTAACGAACCGAGGCTCAGCGTGCCGGCGAGCACATGCAGAGTTCCTACGTAATACATCGCCGACGTGCCGATAACCATCAGCGTACTGATCACCAGCGCGCTGTTCACATTCGTTAACGTTAGTCGCAGATTTGCCTGCAAACTCTGCTGCGCCTGCTGATGAAATTGCATAACCTCGAAGTCTTCGCGCCCGAAAGCGTGCACCATCCGAATCGAGCTAAGTCCCTCCTGCGCTTGCGCAAGGACAGCGCTTTCGTGTTCCTGAATCGACGTCGATTCACTACGAATTCGGCTCGCGAAGAAATAAATCGCGCCCACGATCAGAGGCACAATCGCTAGGGAAAGCAGCGTCAATACCCAGTCGAGCCTCAGCATTACGATGAATGTGCCGATCAGCGCGATTATCGAAGCAAAGATGTTGGTGAAACCTTTGTTGTAGATCGTTTGGATCGACTGCGAATCGTACGCGACGCGAAAACTGGAATCGGCAGACCGCCGCGCGTCATGAAATTTAAGAGAGAGGCGTTGCAGATGAGAGTACAGATCGGTTCGTAGCTTCAGCAGCGCTTGGAGGCCGATCTTCACGAATAGATAGTTTGTGATCCAGTTAATGATTCCCCAGGCAACCTGGATCACGACGAGGGCAAGACAGAGCAGGGGAACCCAAGTGTGCCAATCGCTCCGCGCAGCAGGCGTTGGTCGCAGGAAATCGTCAACGATGATTTTGAATGGCCACGGTTTGAGCAGATTCAGGCCAATGCCGACCAGCGACAGAAACAGGCCGATTATCGTTTTTCCCCAGAACGGCTGGTAGTAGCGAAGGACGCGCCGGTAAATCGACATCTGAATTTTGAATTGCGGATTTTAGTTTTTGGACTGAACTAGTGCGAATTCATTCGACTTGAGATCGGAAGATTTCTCGGCGGCTTGCCCTGAGCGTAGTCGAAGGGTTCGGAGTGACAATATGCATCATCTGGTTCAAATATGGTTTCAGTGGGTCGAGCAGTGGGGCTATCTGGGAATCATTTTGCTCATGGCGATGGAAAGCTCGATTTTCCCGGTGCCGAGCGAGATCGTTATTCCTCCTGCTGCATTTCTCGCAACGGAGGGAAAATTAAACACGTTCGGCGTCATAGCGGCGGGCACATTCGGCTCGTGGCTTGGGGCCACGGCGACCTATTGGGTTGCATTGTGGCTTGGACGCGTCTTCATCGCTCGGTGGGGACGCTATTTTTTGCTCAGCGAGCATAAACTAGAGCGGGCTGAAAACTGGGTCCGTCGTTATGAGGCAGGGGGCATTTTCTTTGCGCGCCTTTTGCCAGTGATCCGCCATGTAATTTCTATTCCGGCTGGAATCATTCGGATGAATTTCGCCACGTTCAGCGTAATGACCCTGGCCGGGTCGGCGCTGTGGTGTTCTGTCCTGGCGTGGTTTGGCCAAAAAGTGCTGACCCGTGAAATGATCGAGTCGAAAGATGCAACGGCTCTGATCAAAGCTGTAAAGGAGAGCGGTAATTTTCACACGATCGTGATAGCATGCGTCGTGGTCACCGTTCTTTATCTGTTGGTGGTCAGTCTGACAGGTAAAAAGCGAAGCGACTAAAGTCGCGCCAAAGCGAGTACGCGGCGCGGGGAACCACGGCTTGGGCAGCCGTCGCAATTCAGAATTGACGATTGGCAGCCGCCGCTCGTTGAGGCGTTTGCATCTGATTCGTGTTTTAAAATTGAACAAAAGTGTCGCTCAACGGTCAGTTCTAAAGTGCATAAAAAGTGAATAACGCACGCACAACCATGGAAGACATATTCACAATGAACGCTGGCACTAGACCTGCTCAGACCAGAAATGGCCAACATATGAAAAGAAATCGTCAATTTCGCCAAATCATGAAACCGCGCGCTCGGCTTTCGCTCGGTGACCTGATCCTGGCAGTTAGTTCCTGCACGCGCAGCAGCACGGAAACGGTTGCAGCAGTGGCGGATCTTCTGGCCAGCGGCCAAGTGCGCGTGAAGGATAACGGACGTTTCCTGCGCGCGCGCGTTTGCTAAGCAGCCGGACGGACGCTTCCATTCGTCCGCTAAGGCTTGGTGTCCGCTGTTCTCAACGGACTTCTTTTGACGCAAACAAGCAAGGGTAGCGCACGCTACGGCTGAATTCTGGTCCAATCTGGACGAAAACGCTTTTCGCTCACCGCGGTCGCTTTTATGTTCCCAGCGTGATCGACCGCTATTCCCGTCCGGAGATGAGCGAAATCTGGTCGGACCAACGCAAGTTTGAGATCTGGCTGGAAATTGAGGTGCTCGCCTGCGAGGCAATGGCAGAGCTTTGCCAGATTCCGAAAGAGGACGCTGTTGAAATTCGAAAACGGGCGCGGTTCTCCATTCCGAAGATCCTCGAAATCGAAAAGCGAACTAACCATGACGTCATCGCTTTTCTCGAAAACGTAGCCGAATCAGTCGGGCCTGCATCGCGCTGGATTCATCAGGGGCTGACTTCATCGGATATTCTGGACACGACGCTCGCGGTGCAGCTGAACGAGTCGTGCCAAATGCTTCTCGATGATCTTGAAGCGCTTCGAAGCGTAATCGCCGACCAGGCGCGCCGGCACAAAATGACGCCGATGATAGGCCGGAGCCACGGCGTGCACGCTGAGCCGATCACGTTTGGATTAAAGCTGGCGCTGATGTATGACGAATTCAGTCGCGCTATAGAGCGCTTGGCCCAAACCCGAGAGCGTATTCGTGTGGGCAAAATCAGTGGGGCAGTCGGTACGCACGCGCACATCGATCCAAAAATCGAGCGTTCGGTGTGTGAGAAGCTCGGATTAAAACCCGCGACGCTTTCGACGCAGATCGTGCAGCGCGACCGTCACGCAGAATTCATGACCACTCTCGCCGTGGTCGCATCGAGCATCGATCGCTGGGCCACGGAATTTCGCCATCTGCAGCGGACTGAAGTGCTCGAAGTAGAAGAGTTTTTCGGCGAAGGCCAGAAAGGCAGCTCTGCCATGCCGCACAAACGCAACCCGATCACAAACGAGCGGTTGAGCGGATTAGCCCGCGTAATTCGTGGGAATGCCGTCGTTGCGCTGGAGAACGTTGCGCTGTGGCACGAGCGCGACATCAGCCACTCGAGCGCCGAACGCATCATTTTGCCGGATTCATGCATCCTGCTGGATTACATGCTGGCGAAATTGCGCGAGGTCGTCGAAAAATTGCAGGTCTATCCGGATCGAATGGCGGAAAACCTTGCGCTGACCAAAGGCCTGTATTTCAGTCAATCAATCCTACTCGCGCTGACCCGCGCAGGCGCCGACCGCAAGGACGCATATGAAGCGGTGCAACGCGCGGCCATGAGAACTTGGAAAGGTGAGGGGATATTTGCCGAAAACGCAAAAGGCGAATTGGAAATCGCCGCCCGTCTTTCACCAGAAGAGATCGACCGCCTCTGCTCGCTCGACATTCATTTCAAACACGTCGATGAGACATTCAAAGCGCTTGGATTAGAATAGCAGGATCGCCCGCAAGGCCATCTGAATCAAGGCACCGTAAGCAACCGCACGACTGAAAAGCGACGCGGGGACGCGTGCGCACTCCAAAAGCTTACGCGAAAGCGAATCAAGCCTGTCATCAATTTCGCACGAAGTGCTTTCGGAGTGCGATGCGTCCTCGCATCGCTTTCAGAGAAAGTTTGTTGTTCGGTTGGATTCCGTTATTCGTAACGCAGCGCTTCAATAGGATCGAGGTTCGCTGCGCGATATGCCGGGTAGAGTCCGAAGCCAATGCCGATGGCGGAGCAGACAAGAAGGCCGGCAATGGCCCAGCCGTAGGGGAAGATGATGTCCACCTTCAGCCATGCGGCGAGCAAATCGCCGGCGATGATTCCAAGAACGATTCCGAGGATTCCGCCGGCTTCCGAAATGAATACGGCTTCGGTGAGGAATTGACGCAGAACGTCGCGACTGCGCGCGCCGATCGATTTACGCACACCGATTTCCTTCGTTCGTTCGGTAACGCTCACGAGCATGATGTTCATGATCCCGATCCCGGCAGCCAACAGCGCGATGAAGCTGACGACAAACGCGCCAATGCGCACGATGCCCGCGACAGACGTGAACGCGCTTTTCAGTGAGTCGTTCGAATAAATCTCGAAATCGTTTTCCTGATCGGCGCGCAGTCCGCGTGCGATTCGCATGGCACTTATGCCTTTGTCGAGCGTTTGATTGTAAGTCTCCGTGGAGAACGCTTGCGTGGCGATGTTCACCGTGCGTTTGGCTTCACCGTAGTCCTCGAAGAACCGCGTGATTGGCATGATACAGACGTCATCCTGGCTCTGGCCGAAGGAGGTTCCTTTCTCCGCGAGCACACCGACGATTGTGTACGTGTGGCCGCTGACTCTCACCACTTTGCCGATCGGTGATTCGTGCGGGAACAATCGTTTCTCGATCATCTTGCCGACGACGATTATCCGGCGCGAAAGTTCGACATCTTCGTCGCTTAAGTTCCGTCCGTAACCGAGCGTGTAAGCGTTTGCGGTGAGGAAACCCCGGTTTGTCCCAACGATGAGAAGGCTCGGCGTGGTCTTCACGCCGTTATAAACAGCCTGTCCCTTCACCTCATAACCAAAAGTTTTGAGACAGATCTCGCGTGCGTTGCCTTCCATCAACTTCGCGTAATGCAGTGCCTCGCGATACGTGACGTTGCGGCGGTTCTGATATTTTTTCTTGATCTCGCCGCCGACATTCACGTTCGCCGGGTACTTGGCGAACTGAAAAATGTTCGACCCCAGAAAGCTAATCCCGCTTTCAATAGAGGACTGGAGCGCCCCGATGGCGGTCATGACCGAGATCACCGAGAAAACGCCGATCGTGATGCCGATCATTGTCAGCGCAGCGCGCAGTTTATTCGCGCCTAGAGACGCCAGCGCCATCTTGATGATCTCGCTAAATAACATTTTAAGAAAATCCGAATATCGAATCTCGAAATCCCAAACAAACTCCAAACTCCAAATTCAAAACCGATCCTCCGACTTCCGCACAATTGCACCAAAGATCTTCATTAGTTCCCGAGCTTCGGTTAGCAGTTTTGCTCTCGTTGGCTCGAGGTCTCCGTCACAATCGAGCAATCGCAACCAATAGCCGCTTTCTTTGGCTTCGCGGCGCGCAAGTCTTTACCTTCATGACAAAGTCTTTCTTTCCGATCGACTCGTTTGCCTCGATGTAGTTTGCACCTATCGATCCAGAGGCGCGGATAAACTGCTTCGCGTCCTCGATGTTTGCGATGGTGCGCGGCAGTCGCTTTACAAACGCGCGGCTGGCCTTCGCGAATTCGAATGTGCGATCCTCCAGATCATACAGCTTAGGATTGTGCGTGGTTGGAATGGAAGCGCTGCTTTGAATTTTGGTCATTCGAATTTGTTTCGGATTTCGAAATCCGGATTTCGAATTTCGTTACTCATATCTGAGTGCCGCGACGGGATCGAGGCGGGAGGCTGACCAAGCCGGGGCGAAACCGGAGAACAAACCCGTGAGAATTGACACGCCCATACTCACGAGGACGAGGCCGAGCGAAAATTGGATCGGAAAAGAGGGAAACGCCTGGCCGATACCGGTGCACATTACGTACGCAAAGCCCAATCCGATGAATCCGCCGAGCAGACACAGCGAAGTGGATTCGATCAGGAATTGAAGAAGGATCGTGCGCCTCCGTGCGCCCAGAGCTTTGCGCGTTCCGATTTCGCGCGTGCGCTCCTTCACGCTCACAAACGTGATATTCATTATCCCGATTGCGCCGACAAAAAGCGAAAGACCAGTAATAAAAAGCCCGGCGATGGCGATGGAGTTCTTGATTGGATCCAGCGTGCTTTTCAGCGCTTGCTGTTCGTTGATGCTGAAGTCGTCTTTTTTCTCCGGCGGCAATCCGCGGACACGCCGCATGACTCCGGTCAGCTCGTCTTTGGCTTCGGCGAGCTTCGTTTTGTCCTTCACTTTTACCAGAATGTCGGAATCGCTTTTGGCGCTAAAGTATTTTTGGAATGCTGGCAACGGCATAACGACAATCGAATCCAGACTGAATAATCCCAAAAATGTGCCCTGCCGTGAGATGACACCGACTACTCTGAAAGGTTGCCCATTGATCAGCACCGATTTCTCGATCGGGCTCTCGGAAGGAAACAGGGCATCGGCCACATCGTAGCCGATCACGCACACATTGGCGCCCCCACGAGATTCGACATCGTTAAAAAATCGGCCCTCCTTAAAGTCGAAAGTCGAAGTAATGAGGTAGTCCGAGACGGTTCCTCTGATCAGAACGTTGCTGACTTCGCTTTGGCCATTTTTCACGCTGCGCAGCAGACTTGAAGTGGGTACCGCGATCACGAGATTCGAATTCGGCGTCGCAGCGATGATGCGGTTGATCGGCTCGGCGTACTCGGTCTTGATCTTTTTGCGGTCGCGGAAGTTCCACCAATCATCCACGCGCTTCCACGGCCATTGCGAGACGTAGAGCACATCGTCGCCGAAAATGGCCATGCTTTTGTCGAATCCAACCTGGATTCCACCGATCGCGGTTCCCATCAGCGTCACAGCGACAATCCCGATGACGACGCCAAGCGCGGTAAGGGTTGAGCGCGTTTTGTTCGAACGCATCTGCGCCACGGCGATTTTCCAGCTTTCGCTCAGCTCGTACAAAAAGCGCTTCATTAGAAAACCGCAGCATCGGCTGGCAGGGGATCTTCCACCGGCAAGTTCTTGATGCCGTCGAACCCGCCGTCGTCACTTTCGATTAGTCCATCGCGCAAGCGGACCGTGCGCCGCGCATGATTCGCGATATCGGCTTCGTGCGTAACGAGAATAATTGTATGTCCCCGTTGATACAGATTTTCGAAAAGCGTCATGATTTCATCACCGGTTTTCGAATCGAGATTGCCGGTCGGTTCATCGGCCAGAATGATTGATGGATCGTTTACTAAAGCCCGCGCGATCGCGACGCGCTGACGTTGCCCACCGGAAAGCTCGTTAGGCTTATGGTACAAACGATCACCGAGTCCCACCTCCCGCAACACGTGCGCGGCGCGCTCACGGCGTGTTTCCGAATCGACACCGGCATAAACGAGGGGGAGTTCCACATTCCGCAAGCTGTCGGCACGCGGAAGAAGATTAAAAGTTTGAAAAACAAATCCGATCTCGCGATTCCGAATCGCCGCCAGTTCATCGTCGCTCATCGCTGAAACGTCCCGGCCGTTGAATTCGTAACGCCCGGAGCTGGGTGTATCGAGGCAGCCGAGCATGTTCATAAGTGTCGATTTGCCGGAGCCACTGGGGCCCATGATTGCGAGGTACTCGTTGCTAAGAATTTGCAACGACACGCCGCGCAGCGCGTGAACAATTTCTTCGCCCATCACGTAGTCTTTCGTGATGTTCTCGATGTCGATGATTATCGGGTCCGATGATCGAGTATCACTCGTCACTTCGCGACTTCCTTGTCGTACGCGACCTTCGCGCCTTCTTTTAGTTTCCGGCTAATTGCGCTGTAGCTGCCTGCGATGACTTCGTCACCGGGTTTGATGCCGCTTTTGATTTCCATGTAGGAATCGTCGGCGATGCCTGTCGTCACCTTCACCATTTGCGCTTTGTTGCCGTTCTTCACGAACACAACCTTGACCAGCTTTTCGCGTTCTTCTTTCTGGGCCTGTTTCTCGAGACGGTCATTGCTCAGCTCCGCCTTGTTATCGTCCTTGTCGCGCGCGGCGATTTTTTGCTTTTGTTTTTCGATTTCTTCCGGACTGAGATTCGTGTCTCCAGTGCGAATCGTCACACTTTGCATTGGCACCGCGACTGCATCCTTAACCATGTTCGTCTCGATATCCGCGGTGCAACTTAGTCCCGGGCGCAACGCCACATCGTGATCGTCGACGCGAATTTTTACCTCGAAATTCGTGACTTCCTCCTGTGTGCCGGTCCCAGTCGTCTTTCCGGTGTTCGCGATCTGCTGAACGACACCTTTAAATTTGCGATCGCCGTACGCGTCAATTTTGATGTTTGCCTTATCCCCCAGTTTCACGTTTACGACGTCATTCTCGTTCACGTCCACCACGGCTTGCATGTGGGTGAGATCGGCGACTCGCATCACGTCGGTCCCGGCAAATTGATTGGTCGCGACCAGGCGTTCGCCCAGTTTGCTGTTTAGAATGGTGACTGTTCCGTCCATCGGCGAATAAATCGTGGTTTTTGAAAGCTGATCGCGCGCCTGGCTTGAGCTGGCCTGTGCCCGTTCGATTTCGTGCAGTGAACTCTCGTAAGTATTTTTCGCTACCTCGTTCGCTGCTTCTGCGGCATTGTATTCCTGCTCTGAAATCAGCTTTTTCTCGAACAAGTCCTTTGATCGCCGGAAGTCGTGCTCGGTCTTAAGCATCGTCGCTTTTTGCTGAAGGTTCGTCGCTTTCGCGGAGCTAATCGCTGCTTCCTGTTGTTCGAGTAATGCTTTGTAGGAATCAGGTTTAATTTTCAAAAGCAGGTCGCCTTTCCTGACCTGCATGCCATCCTCGACGGGCAGTTCGGTAATCTCCCCGGCGACTTCCGGCGAAATTTTCACTTCGGTTTCGGGCTGGACTTTGCCCGTGGCGGAGACGGTCTGCAGAATGGTGCGGCGAACCGCCTTTTCTGTTGTCACCGGGATTGGCTTCTCGCGTTTGCCGACGACGATCAGCGCGATAATCAGGAGGAGCATTGCGCCGGCCGAGCCAAAAAGAATCTTGCGCCTGCGACCCTGCCGGCGTTTCTTCACGGCGTCACGGGCAAGCGGGGGAGTGGTCAATGCTTGATGCATGGCATGATCGCTTATGGGGCTGAAGCTATCTCTCTTTAGACTTTCGCCAATAGCGCACGTTCATGGCCCTCAATCGTTGGGATGCAGTCTGCCGCCGGTTTGGATTCAAACAATTTGCGGCCGCGCCTGCTTTTGCCGATCGCGTATCTGTTGAATTGCCCATGCGGCGTGTTCCGCTATCAACGGCTCCGGGTCGGCTGCCGCGCGTTCCAGCGCCGAAAGGTCGGATTCATCGCCTACATTGCCCAGCGCGACACACACATTGCGTAGAAATCCGCGGCGCTTTATTCGCTTAATTGGCGACTTTCTGAAAAGCGCCCGGAACTCCGCGTCGGTTAGGTCCAAATATTCCCGTAGCAACATGCCAGTCGTTGATCGGCGCGCGCGGAACGCGCTCTCTCGAGATTCCTTAGCGAACCGGTTCCAAGGGCAGGCGTCCAGACAATCATCGCAGCCAAAGATCCGATCGCCCATGAGTGGACGAAGGTCCACAGGGATGGCGGTTTTCAGTTCAATCGTTAGGTAAGAAATGCATCGGCGCGCGTCCAACCGATGCGCAGCGGTAATGGCGCCTGTTGGACAGGCTGCGATGCAACGGTCGCACGTTCCGCAGCGATCCGGGAGCGGGTCATCTGGCGGCAATTCAAGCGTGGTCAAAATTTCCGCGAGAAAAAACCAGGTCCCGAGCCGCTCATCGATAAGCATGGTGCTTTTGCCGTGCCAGCCAATGCCAGCTTGCGCGGCATGATCCCGTTCCAGCATCGGCCCGGTGTCGACATAACATTTCTGCTGTCCGCCAAAACTGCAAAGAAACTCGTCGATCCTGTTCAGCTTTGCCCTGATTACGTCATGATAATCGTCTCCCCAGGCGTAGCGCGCGATCCGTCCTGTTCTTCCTGCAGCCGCCGCCGTGTGGGCCGCGTCTCCCTGAAAATAATTCAACGCCAAGACAACAATCGATCGCGCGCCGGGCAAAATGATTTGCGGATCGCAACGTTTTTCCTCGCCGCGTTGCATGTAATTCATTTCGCCGTGCGCGCCGTCGCGGAGCCATTCACGAAAGTCATTTGCGTGCGCCGGCACGTCGCAGGCGGCTACGCGACACGAATCAAACCCAATCTCTCCCGCAAAAGAGACAAGCCGCGCCTTCAGTTCTGCTGTCGAAATCTGCATCATCACGCTTTAGCCCGGATGGGTGATTCTGGTTTGAGATTCATTCTCCTGAGTTTCGCCAGGATCGCCACCGCGACTTCTTCATCCGTGAGTACCGACGTATCGACCCGGATATCCGCGATGTTTGCGTAAAGAGGCCTGCGGACACCAAGGATTCGCGAGAAGGTCTTTCTGGGATTTTTCGTGTGCAGCAATGGTCTATTACTTTTCCGGGAGGCCCGCGCAAAAAGCGTTTCCTCGTCCGCGTCGAGCCATACGATCACAGCCTGGCTTCTTAAAATCTCGACATTTTCTTTGCGCAACATAATGCCGCCCCCGGTAATGATTATCGTTTGTTCTTCAGTTCGCACGTTACGAAGTGCTTCGGTTTCCGCCTCTCGGAATTTTTTTTCGCCGTGTTCGTCAAAAATTTCCGGAATCGACATCCCGAAGTTCGAAGCAACGATTTCATCCGTATCGAGCAAACCTAACCCCGTTCGCCGGCGCAGACAGGCTCCAACGGATGACTTGCCTGCGCCCATCATACCGACAAGGACAATCGATTTATCGATGCCAGTCACGGTCTAATATCTCATTAACATCTGACTTCAGCCAAGTAGGCTTGGCCTTTCACGGAAAATCTCTACAATTTGTCCATGCCTGAATCGAAGCCTTTGGTTGCCGTCATCATGGGAAGCAAATCGGACTGGGACACGATGCGGAATGCGGTGGAAACATTGGATGAACTCGGCGTGCTGAACGAAGCGCGTGTGTTGTCCGCTCATCGGACGCCCGACGCGACGGCGGAGTTCGCGCGAGGCGCAGCGGATCGCGGGCTGCGAGTGATCATCGCCGGCGCCGGCGGTGCAGCACATTTGGCCGGAGTCATTGCGGCACATACGTGGCTGCCGGTTCTCGGTGTGCCGATTCAATCGAAGCTACAAGGACTCGATTCGCTTTTGTCCACGGCGCAAATGCCGGGTGGCATTCCCGTCGGAACGCTGGCCATAGGAGAGGCAGGGGCAAAAAATGCCGCACTTTTGGCGGCTGCGATTCTCGCCACTTCCGATGACACGCTTCGTCAAAAATTAGAAGCGTTTCGCAGGAAACAGTCCGAAGCGGTCTTGGCTGCGAAATTGCCAAGGTGAAAACAGTGATTTCAACCGACCGCGATGCGGCGGTTGAACTGCTGCGGAAAGGTGAACTTGTCGGGTTGCCTACCGAAACTGTTTACGGACTCGCTGCTGACGCGCTCAACTCGATCGCAGTCGCGAAAATCTTTGAAGCAAAGGAACGGCCGCGCTTCGACCCGCTCATTGTTCATCTGCCGAATCGGGAGTCGCTCGAGAAAATTGTGCACGTGCCAGCGGGCGATCGACAACTGATCGGGAAGTTGGCCGACAAATTTTGGCCCGGACCGCTCACGATGGTTTTGCCGAAGTGCGAGCTGGTTCCTGACATTGTTACGGCGGGATTAGATACAGTGGCGGTGCGACTCAGTGCGCATCCTGTGTTTGCCGAAATCGTGGCTGAATTGGATGAGCCGCTCGCTGCCCCGAGCGCAAACCGATTCGGACGCGTCAGTCCGACAACAGCGCAGCACGTGTTGGATGAACTCGACGGACGGATTCCATTGATCATCGATGCCGGACCGACAGAGCACGGCATCGAGTCCACAGTCGTCGCTATTCGGGACAGCAAAATCGCGGTCTTGCGACGTGGTCCGATTACACACGAACAGTTATCGGAGTTTGCAGACATCGTCAGCGTTGCCGTGACACAAAGAATTTCCGCTCCGGGGCAATTGCCGTCGCATTATGCGCCTACAACCCCATTGCGTTTGATTGATAGTGCCGAAGCATTCCCTCCGCAGAAGAATCGGCGCGTTGGCTTGCTTGCCTGGGGCGGCGCTTTTCGAAGCCCTCAAGCGTTCGCCGCCGTTCGAAATCTAAGCGACCGGGGAGACTTGCGGGAAGCGGCCGCAAATTTATTTCGTTATCTGCGCGAGCTCGATGCGCTTGGTCTCGATCTCATCGTTGCGGAACGAGTTCCATCTCGGGAACTCGGCGCAGCGATAATGGATCGACTTGAACGAGCGTCGCACCGATAGCGGTGTGCACTGCAATTGAAAAAGGCGCTGCAGCGCAGCAGTTCAAAACGGCACTGCAAAAAATCAGCGTTGCAGAACGAGCCGCTCGTCAGACACACTGATCGGTGCTTGTTCAATAGTGGTCATCGGCTTCTTGCCGCCCGCCTGATACGCGAGAGCAGCTGCAATGAATCCCTTGAAGAGGGGATGCGGTTTGTTGGGCTTGCTTTGAAATTCGGGGTGATATTGGCAACCAACAAAATAGGGGTGATCGCGTAGCTCGATCAATTCGGCGAGTGTGCCGTCGGGTGATGTTCCTGAAATGACGAAACCTTTCGCATTCATCCGATCGCGATATTTCATGTTGAACTCGTAACGGTGGCGGTGTCGCTCAGTTACCTCGGTGTCGCCGTAGATTTTTTCCGCGAGCGTTCCCGGCACAATTTTTGTCGGCCAGGTTCCCAGCCGCATACTTGCACCTTTGTTACGTACGCCGCGCTGCTCTTCCAGCAGCGAGATGACCGGGTCCGGATTGTCCTTGTCGAACTCGGTGCTGTTCGCGTCTTTGATTCCACATACGTTTCTGGCGAATTCTATGGTGGCCACTTGCATGCCGAGGCAGAGACCAAGAAAAGGGATTCGATGCTCGCGAGCGTAACGCGCGGCGTTGATTTTTCCTTCCGCTCCGCGAGCGCCAAATCCACCGGGAATGAGAACGCCGGCTACGTCCTCCAGTTGGTGATCGACGTTGTCCACGAGAGATTCAGCATCGATGAGTTTGAGATCGATTCCGCAGTCTTCGCTCGCGGCAGCGTGGGTCAGTGACTCGTAAATGCTTTTGTAGGCGTCGCGCACGTCCATGTATTTGCCGACCACCGCGATCTTGACGCGTTTGCTTGGACTGATGACGCGTTCGACGAAATTTCTCCAGTCTTCGAGGTCGGGTTTGGGCGTTTCAAGGTGCAGAAGATCGCAGACGAGCTGGTCAAGTCCCTCGGCGTGTAGGGTCAGAGGCACCTCGTAAATAGTGTGCTCGACGTCGCGTTCCTCGATCACCGCCTTTTCCACAACGCTGCAAAACATCGACAACTTACGACGAACATCGCGGTCAAGCGGTCTTTCCGAGCGGCAAATCAACACCTGCGGCTGCAATCCGATTTCGCGCAGCTTCGCCACGCTTTGTTGCGTCGGCTTGGTTTTCAATTCGTGCGCGGCCTTGATGTAGGGAACAAGTGTGACATGCATGTTCACGACATTTTCGGGGCCGACTTCAAGAATGAATTGGCGAATTGCCTCGATAAACGGAAGACCTTCGATGTCTCCAGTCGTGCCGCCGATTTCCGTGATCACCACGTCGTATTTGCTCTCGTCTGAAAGTTTGCGGATGCGGTCCTTAATCTCGTCGGTGACGTGCGGAATCACCTGCACGGTCTTGCCCAGATAATCACCGCGGCGTTCCTTAAGAATGACTGTCTCGTAAACCTGGCCGCTAGTCAGATTGTTGTGCCGCGTGAGCAGGCAATTAGTGAATCGCTCGTAATGGCCAAGATCGAGATCAGTCTCCGCGCCGTCATTCAGCACGTAGACTTCGCCGTGCTGAAACGGATTCATCGTTCCGGGATCGACATTGAGATACGGATCAAACTTTTGCAGTACAACACGCAAACTGCGCGCTTCGAGCAATGTTCCTAATGAGGCAGCAGTCAGCCCTTTGCCTAACGAACTGACGACGCCGCCGGTGACAAAAATGTATTTCATCGAGACACTTTCCGTTCCGCGCGAGCAAATTTCTGCTCCAGCGCTTTTGCGTCGGCTGGCGTGTCTATGCCCGGAGATCCCTTGGCAGTGATGAGCACATGAACCGTTACACCATTTTCCAATGCGCGCAATTGCTCGAGCGACTCAGCGCGTTCCAACGGACTCGGTTTCCACTTCACGAACTGCAGCAGGGCGTTCCGCTGAAAACCGTAAATGCCCTGATGACGAAGCGACAAGGAGCGGCCCTTCTGCTGTTCTGTGGACTGACCACCGCCGCGCTTTGGACATCGGAATGGAATCGGGGCGCGTGAGAAATAGAGGGCGTTTCCAGCACGATCGACAACCACTTTGACCTGGTGAGGGGACAGCGCCTCCTCCGGAGGTTCAAACCGATGCGCGGCAGTGACGATCTGGATTGTTCGGTCCGCGCGCAGTTTCTCTACGATCTTGTCAATTAGCCGCGGATCAACCAACGGTTCATCCCCCTGAATGTTGACGATGAACGCGAACTGCTTCGCGCGGCGTGCGACTTCGGCTATCCGATCGGTTCCGCTGCAATGGCTTGTCGAAGTCAGGGCGACTTCGGCGCCCCAATTAAACGCCGCCTCGACAATGCGTATATCGTCTGTGGCAACGATTACTGAGTCGAGATTTTTTGCTCTTTCACACCGATCTAATACCCGCCGTAAAAGAGCTTTGCCAGCAATCAGATGCAATGGTTTTCCTGGAAAACGCGTAGAACTCCAGCGCGCTGGAATAATGCCTACCGCCTTATTCATGGCAGTCATCCTGAGTGAAGCGGAGTCGAAGGATCCCGTGAGATTAATCTCCGGTGAAACTGGGGGATTGAAAGCGTGGCCTCGCGGCCTTCGTCCGTTGTGTTGCAGCCTCGACTTTGCTTGGAATGACGGAGGATCATGATTTTGCGTTCAAGATGATCCGAACCGCTGCGGGCACATCATCGGCCACCCAATTTGCGTTGCTTCCTGTCATGTCGCGTTGAATTCCGGTCCGCACGCGAATCGCACGTACACCCGCATTGTGAGCGCATTCGACATCGACCTCCTTGTCGCCAATCAAAAACGAACGGGAAAGGTCGATCTGATGGTCTCGCGTGGCTTTGACAACCATTCCCGGCGCAGGCTTGCGGCATTTCGAATATTGTCCGGGAGCGTCCGGACAGTAGTACGTGGCGTCAACTAAACCGTCGCCAAGCTGCCGTAGCACCTCCGATTCGACCGCGCGGTATTGATCGAGCGTGAAGAGTCCGCGCCCGATCCCGCTTTGATTTGTGATGATGATTAGTTTGAACCCTCGCGATTTCAAACGTCCCAGCGCCTCAAGCACACCTGGAAAAATTCGCACATCCTTCGGGTGGGAACAGTAATCGGTATCTTCCATGATCGTGCCGTCGCGATCGATAAAGACGGCCGACGACAGAGCGTCAGGCATTTTTGCTGTCCTCTCGAAAACTGGCGATGAGTTCATCTCGCGTCACAGTCGCCGTTCCAAGTTTGCTTACGACTACAGCGCTTCCATGGTTGGCAATCTCGGCCGCTTCAATTGGAGTCGCGCCACAGACGAGCCCAAGCGTGAAAAGCGCAATCGCGGTGTCACCCGCACCCGAGACATCGAAAACCTGACGAGCCTTAGTGCGGATGTAGTGCGGCGTTTCGTTTTGCCGGAAAAGCAACATTCCGTGTTCGCCCAGTGTGATCAGGACATATTGAGTTTCCCATTTCTTAAGAAGGGCTTTACCGGCGTGCTCAAGATCGCTGTCTTTTGTTGGAGGTTCCTCGGCGTCACGCCAGGGAATCCCCGCCGCAAGAAACGCTTCAGCGCGGTTAGGTTTGACAACTGTAACGCCGCGCCAGTCGACGGAATGCCGCGGATTAGGATCGGCTGCCACTATCTTGCCAGCCGCGGCCGCTTCGCGAGCAATTTGGGCCACCAGTTCTGTTGTCACAAAGCCTTTGCCGTAGTCTTCAAAAATAATTGCATCGGTTTCTTTGAGGCTTTCTCTAACCGCCGCGACTGCCATCGCTATTTGTGCGCTCGATGGGGCAAGGATTTTTTCGCGATCGACACGAACCACCTGCTGATTCAGCGCGATGATACGGGTTTTAACGATCGTGCAAAAGCTTTCGTCCTCGACCGCGCTGGACGTGTCGATATTTTGTTCCGCCAATAGTTTCCGGAGTTGCCGCCCGCTGCGATCTTTGCCGAGCATTCCGATTACGGCCACGCGATCGACAAATTCGCGCAGGTTTCGGGCAACATTGGCCGCGCCTCCCGGGTAGAACGATTCTCCAGTCACCTCTACAACAGGGACCGGCGCCTCCGGTGAGATGCGGCCGACCTTTCCCCAGACAAATTCGTCAAGCATCAGATCGCCGATAACGGTGATTCGCCTCGAAGCCGCGCGCTCAAGGATCTGCTCCAGCCGGTCCAATTTCATGGCGATTTGAGACTTGGACACTGGGGCCTCAAATCGCTTTCGGATTTGCGACTTGAACGGATGAGTGAGATCGGTGCTGGCATTAGTTGTGTACAGCGGCGGTTCCGATTAAGATTCGCTCATTAATCCTGAATACGAACCCGAAATCAACAGTCGAAAGTGCCAATGATGCCGTTTATTAGATATTTTAAAACAGTGGGTGTGTTCTGCGGTTTTGCCCTTTGCGCGAATGGCGCCCAGGCGCCGCAGCAGATCAATATTAAACAACTGTCCACAACCGTGGAAGACGTTGTGGTGCCATTGCCTAACGAGATTTTTGGTGCGCTGAACAAGCTAGGCTCGGTGAACTGGAGGGCACATGTCCGAAGTGACAAGGGACCGAACTTTACCGAGCGTCCACGGATCGCCCTCTTGCTTGGGACAGTGATTGCGGATGGTTTTATCGCCGTGCAGGCGGAAGACGCAGAAACCGTGAAGGACATCGGGCAGCGTGTCACGACGCTGGCGAAAGGTATCGGCGTGGGAAATTCAATTACACCGCATGCGAAGGCGATCATTGAGGCGGCAGACAAGCGGAATTGGAACAATGTACGCCGGGAACTGGATCGCACGCAGAACAGCGTACAACAAGCAATGAACGAGGTGCACGATGAAAAGTTGTCGCAGCTCGTGAGCTTGGGCGGCTGGCTGCGCGGAACCGAAGTATTGACATCAGTGGTTAACGAACATTTTTCCGCGGACGGCGCAGAGCTGTTGCACCAGCCTGATCTGCTCTCTTATTTTCAAAAAAGACTCCAGGGAATGCCGGAATTTGATCTTCCAATTCTCCACCAAATTCAGGATGCTCTGGTCGAGGTGAAACCGTTGATCGATATCGGTGATCGCCGGATTCCGCCTGAGGCAGTGAAGAAGGTTAATGAGATCACTACGCGACTTGGCCAGGGGATCGTTACCAGGGATTAGACCTTCGATGAACCGCTTCGTGAAGATTTTCGTTCGTGCAAGCTGTCTGCTATTGATCCTTAAGGCATCGCAGCCTGCGATTTTCGCTTCGGTAGACGACGCACAATCGTTCGCGCTGCAGGCCGCCGAGCCGTACGTCAAACAAGGCTTCCAAGTGCGCGAGGATTATTGGGGAGGAGACCTCGGTTCTGGAGAGAAGAAAGCCGTGCGACAGCAGTTGTTCAAAGGAAACGAATACTGGTTTTGGCTCGGAACCGAAGTCGACAAGGCAAAGGTATCTGTTCACGTTTACGATTCCGACGGCAAACTCGCAGAAGAACCCGACAGCTGGGAGAAAGGCCACTTCGCGGCTGCACATGTAATACCAAAAGCGACAGGCAGTTATTTTATCATTGTGAGCGTGGAACAATCACCAGAGGACCGCACGCACTGGGCGCTGGTGTATGGTTTCCGCTAGCTTTAGAATTCGTGGCAGCGGCCACGACTATGACTGAATCGCGGACTTTGCAGTTCGAAAGCCCACGCGCTTTGCAGTCGCTCTACGCGAATGACATCAAGCTTTTAAAGCATCTTGAGGATTCATTAGGCGTCAAAGTGACGACCCGCGAAGGCTGGGTGAAACTGGAAGGCGATCCAAATCGGGTCGACAAAGCCCAGCAGGTATTTCAACAGCTTGAGCAAGCCCGGCAACAAGGCGTTGACATTCAGAAACACGAATTCAATTACACGCTCAAGGCCGTGACTGAAGAACGCGATGAGAGTCTAGGTGACATTGTTTCGACCAAAATCGTAACCTCTTCGCGCAGGGCTCCTGTCGTAGCACGGAGCGCCAACCAGCGGGCATACGTGGAGGCCATTCAGAAGCATGACGTCGTTTTTGGGATTGGACCGGCTGGGACCGGCAAAACTTATCTTGCAGTTGCGATGGCTGTGGCGGCATTGAAGAAGGAACAGGTCGCCCGTATTATTCTGACCCGACCTGCGGTGGAAGCGGGGGAAGCACTAGGTTTTCTGCCGGGCGACTTGGAACAAAAGATCCTGCCTTATCTCCGCCCACTTCATGATGCATTACGAGAGATGGTTGAGCCGGAAGAAATGGAGCGGGCCATCGCGCGGCAAACGATCGAAGTGGCTCCGCTTGCGTATATGCGTGGACGCACTTTGAGCAACGCCTTTGTCATTCTTGATGAAGCCCAAAACACAACCACTGAGCAGATGTTCATGTTGCTGACGCGCATCGGTTTGAATTCCAAATGCGTCGTGACCGGCGACGTCACACAGATTGATCTGCCGGCAAACAAGCGCTCAGGCGTCGTCGAGGCGTTACTGGCGTTGAAGAACGTGCCGGGCATCGCGACCGTATACTTCACCGAGCGCGACGTTGTCCGCCATGAACTGGTGCGCGCCATCATCGGCGCGTATCAGGCGCACCGCGGTCCGGCGTCCGAATCTCGCAAGTAACGAGTGCTATGTTCGATTTCCTCAAACGTGGCCGTCTCATCAAACGCGGCCTCGCGTCGCGCAAACGGCGCCGGCGCCGGTCACACAGTGATCTAATGCGCAACCTCGAATGCTCGTCGTATGCAAAGATATTCATCTTTGCGCTGTTTGCTGGTGGTCTGGCGTTTCTCGTTTTTAGCGGTCAACAAGCGGAGCCGACAAAGAATTACATCATTGCGCTTCTGGTCCTCGCCACTGCGATCACACAGCTTTGGATCAATCAGCCCAAGAGCTTCGAGCAGAACTCGCGAATTCTTCTCGTCCTCAGCGTTATTTTTGTGCAACTGGCGGTCATCAAAATGCTGCTGGTCGTTTGCAACAGCGGCAATTACCGCTTCTTGAGACCAGAAACGGCCGGATTGATTACGCCATATGCTTTTGCGCCGCTCGTGCTGAGCGTGTTGCTCAACCGGCAGCACGGGCTGTACGCGGCATTTTTTGTGAGCCTCTGGAGCAGCATGCTATTTGGTCCTATCGATGCGCCTCTTTTAATCACCAGTCTAATAAGCGGTTTTACAGCTGTCTCTCTCACACTGCAGGTGCGACGTCGCGGGCGATTGATCCGCGCCGGTCTCTTCGTCGGGCTCGCTATCTGGTTGTTGTCGCTGACGTTCGGTTTGATCGGGCCAATTAACTGGTTTTATCCCACGGCTAATGACTGGGGCATGGTTGGAGTGCAAAGCGCTCTCGCCATTGGCAACGGTATTGTTACTGCGATGATCGTGGGCGGCGCCTTGCCGATGCTCGAGAATCTATTTGGAATCACGACCGACATTTCCTGGTTGGAAGCATCAGATCTTAATCACCCGTTGCTCCGTCGAATGACAATCGAAGCACCGGGCACGTATCATCATAGCCTTGTCGTGGCCAATCTGGCCGAAGCCGCCGCGGAAGCCGTCGGCGCGAATGCGACCCTCTGCCGCGTCTGCTCTTATTTTCATGACATCGGCAAACTGGTGAAACCGGAATACTTCACGGAGAACATGAGCTTCGAGCGAAATCCCCATGACGATCTCGCGCCGACGATGAGCGCATTGATCATCATCGCGCACGTCAAAGAGGGCGTGGATCTCGCGCTCAAGCATCGGCTAAACCAGCGCATCATCGACATTATTCAGGAGCATCACGGCACATCGCTCGTTCGGTATTTTTACCAACGCGCGCTGCAGCAGCATGAAGACGCGCTTGCGGGTGGCAAAATCATGAGGTTGCGCGAAGACGACGTTCCTGAGGTGCACGAAGAAAGTTTTCGTTACAGCGGACCGAAACCGCAAACGAAGGAGAGCGCCATTGTCAGCCTTGCCGATGCAATCGAAAGTGCCTCGCGCAGTGTGGAAAAACCCACGCCGCAAAAAATCGAAACGCTCGTAAACGAGATCGTCGAAGAACGCATCAGCGACCGGCAATTGGACGAATGCGATCTCACGCTCGGCGAACTGACAACGATATCCGACCGATTTCGGTTCACCCTCGTATCGATGTTGCACAGCCGCATCGCCTATCCGAAATCGGGACAAAAGCACGCCGCGCCGCGCGATGAAACTTTGCGCCCGGATGTCATGGTCGCCACGCGTAAACCCGAAACAGCGCCGCCGGTCTCAGCTGCTTGATATGATTGAGAAACGAGGCGTCTGACCGCAGACGACCTACAGCTCCCGCGGGCGTGCCCGCGGCTCGCGATCTTTTGAACCGGCAGTACTTGGAACTGTGACGAAGGGACCGCCTTCAAGAGGTGTGATTTTGGTGAAGGCGACATCGGGCATATCGCTCGGCAATCCTGCGAGCGGAAAATCCTTTCGCAACGGGAAGAATGGGTAGCCGTCCCACATCAAAATACGACGCAAATCGGGATGCCCGTTAAACTTGATGCCCATCATGTCGTAAATCTCGCGCTCGTGCCAGTCGGCCGTCGGCCAGATGTCTGAAACTGTATCGAGCGCGCCGACTTCTTCCGAGAGTTTCAATTTTAATCGGAGGTTCGCACCATGTGGCATCGAGTACAGGTGATAAACGACTTCGAAACGCGGCTCTTCGCCGAAATTGTCGATGCTCGTGATGTCGAGCAAATAATCGAACGAAAGTTGGGCACGGCAGAACTTCGCGATTTCGCGGAGATCGCTTGCGGCGATTGCGTACGTCGTTTCGCCACGAAATTCAGTTCTGTGCTGAAGTTTCTCGCCGAAGGTCTGGCCTAACGAATCGAAGACTTCTTGCGGAGTCATACCGACCTATAACGGGCGCTCATTCTGAGCGAAGCGAAGTCGAACCGATCGGTAACGCACCGGGATCCCTCGACTTCGCTCGGGATGACGTGCTGGTCATGCTCATGCCAGCATTTCCTCGAGCTTCTCTGCCAATTGCGGTGCCTGATCCTTAAACGCGCATTCACGTGAAATTTTTTCCTGCAATTTCATCAAGCCGGCGATCAACGCTTCCGGACGCGGCGGACAGCCCGAGATGTAAACGTCCACCGGTAACAGCTGATCAATGCCCTGCAGCACAGCGTAAGAGCGATACATTCCGCCGGTGGACGCGCACGCGCCCATGGCGATTACCCATTTTGGTTCCGGCATTTGCTCATAAATTCGTTTCACTGCCAGCGCCATCTTGTATGTGACGGTCCCGGCGACGATCATCACGTCACATTGACGCGGCGAGAAGCGCATCACTTCCGCGCCGAACCGCGAAATATCGAATCGTGACGCAGCCGTGGCCATCAACTCGATGGCGCAACAGGCCAACCCCATCGGCATCGGCCAAAGCGAATTCTTCCGGACCCAATTGAGCGCCGCATCGAAACGGGTGAAAATTACGTTCCCTTCGATCTTGGAATCGTAGGCTGTCGCGCGGGTTTCCGGCATATCCGAACACTAAGTTTGCGTTCCGGAGGCGCAACAGGAAACCGCCTCGCCACGGATTGACACGGATGAAACACAGATTACCAAAAGAACGGAACCAAGCCGCTCAATCTCCGTAAATCTCTTGATGAGCGGCCACGATAACCATACGACATGACTATATTGACTCGCACGCATCTCGCGTATCATGAACATAGATAATCCACAATCTCACGGCCATATTATTGCAGCGCATGGTGGCGAACTGGTTGACCTTACGCTCGACCAGGGGAACGCCGCCGAACTCAAAGCGCGCTCCAAAGATTTTCCCTCCTGGGACCTGAGCAGTCGTCAGATTCGCGATCTCGAGCTTCTGCTCAGCGGCGGATTCTCACCGCTGCGCGGTTTCATGAATCGCGCTGATTACGAGGGAGTCTGTGATGAGATGAAATTGAACAGCGGCGTGATTTGGCCAATCCCGATTATGCTTGATGTGCCGGAGGGGTTTGCGAAATCACTCAAACCTGGGAGCAGCAAGGTCGCGCTGCGGGATTCCGAGGGCGTGATGCTTGCGGTTTTGTACGTGGAAGATGTCTGGCAACCGGATCGCAAGGCCGAAGCACAGGCTGTTCTGGGAACTACGAGCACGGTGCATCCTGGTGTCGATTATCTTCTGAACAAGGGACATGGCTGGTACGTGGGTGGACGCGTAGAGGGTTTGCAACTGCCCACCCATTACGATTTCCGGAGTCTTCGGCTTACACCGTCGGAGCTGCGCGCGGAGTTCGTCAACTTGGGCTGGCGCCGGATCATCGGGTTCCAGACGCGCAATCCGATGCATCGCGCACACGTGGAATTGACGTTTCGCGCCGCGAGCCAGGCCGAAGCCAGTCTTCTGATTCATCCGTCCGTCGGCATGACCCGGCCTGGTGATGTGGACTACTTCACCCGAGTCCGTTGCTACCAGTTGCTTGTCTCCAAATATCCACGCGGGACGGCAAAGCTGGCTTTATTGCCCCTAGCCATGCGGATGGGCGGACCGCGGGAAGCGATCTGGCACGCGATCATTCGAAAGAATCACGGCTGCTCTCATTTCATCATCGGTCGGGATCACGCGGGGCCAGGCAACGATGCCGATGGCAAACCATTCTATGGACCGTACGAAGCGCAGGAGTTGTTCCGCAAACATCAAGCGGAGATCGGTGTCGAGATGGTGCCCTTCCAAATGATGGTCTATGTGGAAGACAGGGATAAGTATTTTCCCGAAAACGAAGTGCCTCCGAGTTCACGCGTGCTCAATCTCTCGGGCACACAATTGCGGCAGCGACTAAACGATGGACGCGAGATTCCGGCCTGGTTCACTTTTCCCGAAATCGCGCGAGAGCTCCGACGTACCTTCGCGCCGCGGCACAAACAGGGGATGACGGTATTTTTCACCGGTCTTTCCGGAGCAGGTAAATCGACGATCGCCAATGTGCTCATGATCAAACTGCTCGAGATGGGCGGACGGCCGGTGACACTGCTCGACGGCGATCTCGTGCGGAAACATCTTTCTTCAGAGCTTGGTTTTTCGAAGGAACACCGCGACATCAACATTCGCCGCATTGGCTATGTGGCCTCCGAAATTACGAAAAATGGCGGTATTGCCATCTGCGCACCGATTGCGCCCTACGATTCCACGCGCAAGGACGTGCGGGCAATGATCGATCCGTTTGGCGGCTTCATCCTGGTGCACCTTTCCACGCCAGTAGAAGTTTGCGAGCAACGCGACCGAAAAGGTCTGTACGCGAAAGCCCGCGCCGGGATTTTAAAGGAATTTACTGGAATATCCGATCCTTATGAAGAGCCAACCGACGCCGAAGTGACAGTGGATACAGGAGAGTTGTCGCCGGAGGAGGCAGCTCAAGAAATCATTTTGCATTTGGAACGGGAAGGCTTCGTCGGAATCAACGGTAGCGCGCCTGGTTCAATCTCCACATAATCGCAGAGGCCTTCATTTGTGCAGCCTTTGGAGCGCGTGCCACCTTGCCTAACGAACAACCTTTCGATCTTACGATTCGCGTCGCCGAGCTGAACGATGCGGCGGCGCTCGCCCAGCTGATGTGCGAGCTCGGGTATGAAACAACGAAATCGGAGATGCAGATGCGGGTAGAGCGGATCACAACCGATGAGCGCTATCGCACGTTTGTGGCGGTGCTTGATGGAAGAGTGTGTGGAATGATTGGCACACTCACGAGCCTAAGCTATGAGCACAACGACCCCGGTGGACGAATTCTTGCCATTGCGATATTGAGTAGGATGCGCCGCCGTGGAATTGGTCGCGCGCTGATTGCGACTGCGGAAAAAGATTTCGCCCACAGAGGAGTCAGGCGCGTCGCTTTGAACACACGACTTGCCCGAGAAGATGCCCACAAATTTTACGAATCGCTTGGTTATGAGCGAAACGGGTGGCGGTTTGTGAAGCGACTTTCGGTGCGCGATTGATCATCACCACATGGCGAGGTTGAGCGTTCTTGCCATCACAGCAGTTGCAATTATTGCAATTCCAGAGGTGCAGGCTGTCGACACTTCAAGTAACGCAGCGGAAACCGAAGGAGTGATAGTCACGGGGGAAGCGACCAGGTCGCTTACTTCGGTGTCACCCGAGGAATCTGCAATTCAGAAGATGCAAGTTCCGGGAGCCTTCACAGTCAAGACGACCGATGATATGGAACTCGGTCGCGCGTCAAACTTCGAAGATTTGCTGCAACGAACCCCAGGCGTCTTCCTTCAATCCGAAAACGGCGTCGAAGTTTCCAAGATTTCCATTCGAGGGTCCGGAATCACATCTGAAGATGAGCCACTTGGCGTCATGTTTTTACTCGATGGCCTGAACTTCAACCAGGGGGATGGCGAAAGCATTCTCGAGGATTTTGATGTTGCCGCGCTCAGCCACGCGGAGGTCTTTCGGGGCGCAGATGCATTTAAATATGGCGCGCTCACGCTTGGCGGGGCGATCAATCTCGTGCCGCTTACCGGGTACAATGCGGCGCCATTTCAAGTGCGGCCTGAAGGCGGAAGTTATGGCTTCTTCCGCGGCGACATGAGCGGCGGCGCGGTGCAAGGCCAGTTCGACGAATTTGGTGCCATTGGGTTCCGAGCGCGCGAGGGCTTTCGTGAGCACAGCCGTGAGAATACAGAAATTCTTTTTTCTGATCTCGGTTACAAATTCAGCGACCAAGTGGAGAATCGATTTTATCTCACAATGGACCAGACCAATAGGAATCTGCCGGGCGGTTTGACGAAGTCAGAAATGGAAGCCGACCCTTCGCAGGCTAATCCGCTCGCGATAGCACAGGATTGGAACAAGGAATGGTCGTACGTTCACTTGGCGGACAAGCTAAGCATCCGAACGGATGAGATTCAGTTTGATGCCGGTGCGTTCTGGTTCCATCGCGATCTTGAGAACCGTGGATTCTTTTCGCCGGATTTTCGGGAAGGAATCGCGGAGTTTTATTCGGACAATTTTGGCGGGAACCTGAATTTCGTTAGCCGTCACGAGCTGTTTGGTCAACGAAATATGCTTACAATTGGTCTGAGTCCACAGTTCGAAGACGAGCCCAGCCAAAATTACGAAAATATTTTCGGACATCCAGGCGCAACGACTGCGCGAGGCGAAGGCAGTTCGATAAATGTTCCAGCTTATGTCGAAGACCAGTTGTATGTTGCACCGCGGTTATCGATCCTCGCGGGAGCGCAGGCCATTTTCGCGGAGCGCGATTTCACCGATGAGTTCTTGACCGACACGGACGGAAATCAATCGAATCGACAAAATTTCTGGGGATTCAATCCCAAGCTGGGAGCGATTTACGAAATCAACCGCCAGACGCAGGCATTCATAAATTTGAGTCGCAGTTGGCAGCCGCCTTCGCTGGATAATCTGGTCGACTTTACCGAGGGTCCGAATTCCTCCGTCGTGTACACACCGCTTCAGCCACAACACGCCTGGACCATCGAAGTCGGAACTCGCGGAGAGTATTCGCGGTTTCAGTGGGAGTTGTCGCTTTATCGCTCGTGGGTTCGTAACGAATTGCTAGAGATCAATGACGCCTTCGGGAACGATATTGGCACGCAAAACGTCCCGCGCACAAATCATCAAGGAATCGAGGCAAGCCTGGAAGTTGAATTGCTGCAGGAGATCTTCGTGCCAAAGCAAGCGAATCGTCCAGGCGATCGTTTGTCATTCGATCAGAGCTACACGCTGAACGATTTTCATTTCGATCAGAACTCTGTTTACGGCGACAATCGCCTCCCGGGAATTCCGATTCATGTTTATGAAGCGCAATTGCTTTACGAAAGCCCGTTTGGTCTCTATGCGGGTCCAAACCTGCAGTGTAACCTCTCGCGTTATCCAGTTGATGAGGCGAACACGCTCTTTGCGGATAGTTATGTGCTGCTTGGTTTCCGTGCGGGATTTCGACGGACCAACGGATTCTCAGTCTTTATCGATTGTAGGAACCTGACCAATCAGCGCTATGCGTCGTCTATCGATGTGATCGGTGACGCGCGCACGGAACCAAATCCTGAGATTTTCCATCCCGCCGACGGTCGCTCCATCTACGGTGGAGTTTCCTGGACTTGGTGAGCCGTTCCCGTCCCGCCTCTCACGAAATCCAGACCGTTTTGGTGTTCGTGAATTCGCGAATGCCTGCCGCGCCGAGTTCTCGGCCGAATCCGGAGCGTTTTACGCCGCCGAATGGCAGACGCGGATCGGAGGCGACCATCGCGTTGATAAAAACCATTCCGCTGTCCAACTCCGATGCGAAAAATTTTTGCTGCTTGCGATCTTTGGTCCACGCGCTCGAACCCAGGCCGAATGTGGTATCGTTCGCGAGCTCGACGGCTGCGTCGGCATCGCTCACGCGGAAAACAGCTGCAACGGGGCCAAAGACTTCTTCGCGGTACGCCGGCGACTCTTTCGGCACATCGACGAGAACCGTGGGCTCATAGAAAAATCCCGGACCGTGAATTCGGTTGCCGCCGGTCAATAATTTTGCGCCTTGGGCGATCGTTTTCTGCACCTGATCGTCCACGCCTTGCAGTATTTGTTCCGTCGCAAGTGGACCGAGCTCAGTTTCCGGATCCGTTGGGTCGCCAATCTTGAGCGCGCGCATGCGCTCAACAAATTGTTGAAGGAAGCGCTCATAAATTCCGTCGGCGATAATGAATCGTTTCGCTGCGATACAGGACTGCCCGGTGTTGATCGTGCGTGCTTTGATCGCAGTGCTCAACGCCGATTCGAAGTCTGCGCTTGGCATCACGATGAATGCATCGCTGCCGCCAAGCTCGAGCACACTTTTCTTGATTTCACGCGCGGCTGCGCTCGCGACAGCCGCTCCAGCTTTTTCGCTGCCTGTCACCGTTACGGCTTTGACGCGCGCATCGGCGATTAGTTTTTCCACTTGCTCCGGCTCGATCAGCAGCGTTTGGAAAACGCCGTCTTCGAATCCGGCGCGGCAAAAGATTTCTTCAATGGCAAGCGCGCACTGCGGCACATTCGATGCGTGCTTAAGCAAGCCGACGTTGCCGGCAATCAAAGCCGGTGCCGCAAATCGGAACACCTGCCAGAAAGGAAAATTCCACGGCATCACCGCCAGTACGGCTCCGAGCGGTTGATACTCGACGTAACTTTCAGCCGCATCGGTCTGCGCCGGTTCCTCCTCGAGAAATCGAGCACCGTTCTCGGCATAAAACCGGCAACCGCGCGCACACTTCTCGATTTCTGCGACTGAATCGCGGAACAGTTTTCCCATCTCAAGCGTGATGACCTCGGCAAACGTTTTCGTTTCCTGGAAAAGCAACTCCGATACGGCGTGCAACAACTCTGCGCGTTCAGTTAAGGTGGTGCGGCGATAGCTCTTGAACGCTTTCTCCGCGCGGCTCAACCGTTTCTCAATTTCCGCGTCGTCGAAGGGAGAGAACTCCTTCAGCTTTTCGCCGGTAGCGGGATTAATGGAAGCGAGTGGCATTCAACTTAATAAACGCGCGCCATCAATCTGTCATCCTGAGCGAAGCAGAGCGGAGTCGAAGGACCCCGTTGAAATAGCTCAAATTTTTCGCCACGGGATGGAAAGCCTGGCCTCGTAGCCTCCGGCTCCTACGTTGCAGCCTCGACTTCGCTCGGAATGACGGCTTTGCCTTTCCTACAACCGTAATCCTTTGGGAATCAAAACGCGGTCAAGCAAATCAAAGCACCCTTGCACGAGAAGCGCGAGCACGGCCGCAGGGATCGCACCTTCGAGAATGGTCACGTGATCGTTCAAGCTAAGGCCGCTTATGATCGGCTCGCCTAAACCGCCAGCGCCGATCAATGCGGCGAGTGTGGCAGTTCCGATATTAATCACCGCGCTGGTTTTGATTCCGGAGAGGATGGATCGCGATGCCATCGGCAGATAAACCTGGCAAAGGCGCGCGATCGGGCTGAGTCCCAGTGCGACCGCGGATTCGCGCAATGCTCGTGGGATGTCCTGCAGACCGGTCGCTGTGTTGCGCACGATCGGCAGCAAACCGTACAGAAAAAGCGCGGCGATGGCAGTGCGAATGCTGATTCCAAAAAAGGGCAGGGGAACGAGTAAGGCGAGCAACGCAAGCGATGGGATTGTTTGCACAACGCCTGCGAAACCAAGAATAACATGCCCAACAGCACCGCCGCGACTCGCGACAATGCCAAGCGGAATTCCGACGATGATTGAAAGCAGCAACGAAAATCCAGCCAACTGGAGATGGCGAAGTGTCCAGCGCGCCAGCTTGCGCGGAAAAGAATCATTCAGGCTGTTGGGTGAGCGTGCGCTCCCTTCAAAATACAAATCTGCCGCTATTGCGTAATTCTTTGTCCGCTCAGCTTCCGCGTTCAGACGAATCATTCGCGTCTCATCCAGGGTGCCTTCCAGGCGCCCCAATGCTGCGATTGCGTCCGCGCGCGTGGACGATCGGAACAAGAAGACCGCCTCATATTTCGGAAAGAAGTGAAGGTTGTCTTCGAGAACCAACAGATCATTCTGCTCTATTTTTGCATCCGTCGAGTAGGCGTCCTTTACAGCAATCGATCCGTTCGCAAGCGCGCTGTAACCAAGGGCGTGATCGATGCCGACAATATTTTGCTGTGGCAGCCCGTAGCGCTGGCGCAATGGCCGCCAGCCATCCTGCCGCTCAAGAAATTCGTGCGTGAGCCCGAATCTAAGCTCGGGGTATCTTTGTAGATCACTGATTGTGCGGATACCAAGCCGCTGCGCTTCGCTGCGTCGCATCACCAGCGCGTATGTATTGTTGAAACCCAGCGGAGCCGTCGTGCCCACGCCAAGTTTTTCGAGCGCATTCCGAATTTGATCCAACGATAGGGTGGAATCGCTCTTCAAAATCTCCGTCGCGATTGTTCCCGTGTATTCGGGATAAGTGTCGACCTGTCCGCCCCGCAGCGCCTCCCACAGAATAATTGTTCCGCCCATGCCCTGTCGATGTTCCGCTGGAATTCCCGCATCGGTTAGGGTGCGTTTCGCGATTTCGCCGAGAACATAAGATTCCGTGAATTTTTTGGAACCGATGACGACATCGGCAGCAGAAGAAGAGTTGATTAGGAAAAAAGGAACGCAGAAGAAGATCAGCAGAAAATCTGGAATCCAGGAAACCAGGAAACGGCGGAATTGCTTTGATTTCCCGGATTCATGGTTTCCAGATTCGAACCTTTCCTGCCTTTCTGCTTTCCTGATTCGATTCATACAGTCGCGATTCCGCGCTGCGCGTTGATGAACTCGGACACAAAAGGATCGGCTGGTCTCTCGCGCAGATCGGTAATCGTGCCTTTTTGAACGATCCGGCCTCCATTCATGAGCACGATCTCGTCGGCAAAATAAATCGCTTCCGCCAAATCGTGAGTGACAAAAAGCACCGTTTGACCCAGGCGGGTGAAAATTTCCTTGAGATCTTTTTGCAACGAAGCGCGTACCAGCGGGTCGAGCGCGCCGAGGGGCTCATCGAGCAATAACAACTCTGGCGAAAGCATCAACGCACGCATCAAACTGACGCGCTGGCGTTGGCCGCCGGAAAGTTCCAGCGGATAACGGGGGAGCAGTTTTTCTGAAAATCTTGTCAGCTCGGACAATTCCAGGAGCCGGTTGTGCGTTTCTTCTTGGGGTCTTCCAATGTGGCGCGCCATCAAAAGAACATTGGCGCGAGCGGTTAAATGAGGAAACAGGCCGCCCTCCTGGATCACGTAACCAATTCGGCGCCGCAAAGCATTGATGTTATCGGGCGTAACCGGTTGGCCATCGAACTCGATCGAGCCGGAATCCGGCTCGATTAAGCGAATGATTAATCGCAGCAACGTGGATTTGCCGCAGCCGCTTGGTCCTATGAGCACCGTGGTTTTGCCCGACTCAACTGAGAGGTTCGTCGGGTATAGTGCGATTGCGTCACCGTAGCGTTTGCAAACGTCTTCGAGCTTTACCAGCGCGCTCATTTAGAATAGTGCATGCCTCTGGCTTGCATATTACGCGGTCGGCAAGCGCGAGGCACGCGCTACTCTGAAGCTGTCACAAAGTAGAAAACGCCGAACAAACCCGCCGCGTCGGTCCACATTCGAACAAAGTTGAATCCGGCTTTGGCAGCGAACGCCGCAAACTCGTCTGGCGCATATTTATAAGAATACTCGGTGATGATTTTTTCCGCGCGACCGAAATGAAACTTGTGTTCGTTGAAATGCACGAACTGGTCGATCTCACTGATGAGATGCATTTCAATCCTCCCGGCGTTGGAATTGTAGATTGCGCGGTGCCGCCATTGATCCAGATCGAAGTCTGCACCCAATTCGCGGTTGATGCGTTGAAGCAAATTTAAGTTGAATTGCGCAGTTACGCCGGCGCTGTCGTTGTAAGCGGCTTCCAGCACCTGTCGGTCCTTCTTTAAATCGACGCCGATAAGCAGTCCACCGCCTCCGCGGCAGACATTCGCGATGCGACGCAAGAACTGCACGGCTTCATCCGGCTCGAAGTTGCCGACGCTCGATCCCGGGAAATACACAATGTTTCGCGCAGGCTTGCGACGGGGCAAAGGCAACACCACAGATTGCAGGTAGTCAGCGCATACCGGCAGAACCTCCAAGCCTCGAAAAGTTTTCTGGAAGAGAGCAGTCGATTGGCGCAGTTGTTTTTCCGAGATATCGACGGGGATATAAACCGCCGGATTCTCGAGCGCCTCGATCAGAATCCGCGTTTTCGTGCCGGCACCGGTGCCCAGTCCGATTAGTTCGACGTTGGGTCCAAGTTGCGACGCAATGTCAGCGCGACATCGATCCAGAATATCGATCTCGGTGCGGGTAACATAATATTCAGGCAGCTCACAGATCCTCTGAAACAACGCCGCGCCCCGCTCATCATAGAAGTATTTGCTCGGGATCGTGCGCGGATTCGACGACAGACCAGCAATAACATCCGCCAGAAAATCCGCCGCTTCTGGCGCGGAAACCTGTGGCGGAGCTGTGATTGAATCTCCGGTCATTGTGTTGTTGAACTGGCGCGCACAGAGTGACGCGCCCAACCGATTTACTGTGCGTCGCGTGCGAGTCTGATTCCAGTGAACTGCCAGCGTTTTTCCGGTTGAAAGAAATTGCGATAGGTTCGGCGGATATGGGTGCGGGATGTCGCGCAAGAACCACCACGCAGCACGTATTGGTTGCACATGAATTTGCCGTTGTACTCGCCAAGCGCGCCCGGAGCAGCGCGGTAGCCGGGGTAGGGCGAATAGGCGCTGCGCGTCCATTCCCAAACGTCGCCGAACATTTGGTGAAGACGTTGATCTTTTCCCGGTTTGTCCCGTGAGACAGCGGACACTACAGCCACCGGGTGGAAGAGTTCGGTCTCGACGAAATTGCCTTCGATTGGACAACTCAATGCCGCGCGCTCCCATTCGAACTCAGTCGGGAGGCGCGCCCCAGCCCAGTTGGCATAGGCGTCAGCTTCGAAATAGCTAACATGCGTGACAGGCTCGGATTGAGCGACAGGGCGCAGGCCGGAGAGCGTGAAATTCCACCAGGCGCCATCGCGTTTGGTCCAGTAAAGCGGGGCGTTCCAGCGTTGTTCATTCACAGTCATCCAGCCGAGCGATAACCAGAATTCCGGCCGGCTATAGCCGTTGTCCTCGATGAATCCGATGTATTCGCCATTTGTGACCGGCCGCGTTGCCAGCGAAAACGCGGGAACGAGTGCCCGATGCCGGGGGCCTTCGTTGTCATAGGAGAATTCGTTGCCACTGTGGCCTATCGCAGTCACGGTTTCCTCGAAATCGATAAAGCGCATCGGCGTAATTGTTTTCGCGGCGACATGGCGGTTTCGCTGACGAAAAACAGGATAAAGCGGGTTTTGCGCGAAGACGTGCTTGATGTCCGTGATGAGCAATTCCTGATGTTGCTGTTCGTGATGGAAGCCAAGGACGAGAATCTCTTCCATTTCATCGAGTAGACTTTCGTCGGGATTTGAGAGCAGATCGTCGATGTGTGAATCGACCGATGCCCGATAACGCTGCGCTTGGCTAACAGTCGGGCGCGAGATTAACCCGCGCAGATCCCGCCGCTGCATGTCGCCGGCAGCGTTGTAGTATGAATTGAAGAGGTAAGCGTACTCCGGAATTTCTGCGTGATATGCCGGGTCGAATTTTTTCAGAATAAAAGTTTCGAAAAACCACGTGGTATGCGCCAGATGCCATTTGGTCGGACTGACGTCCGGCATGGATTGCACGACGCAATCTTCGGGTTCGAGACCAGCACACAGCGAATTCGTGAAATTCCTGATTTGATGAAAGCGATCGCGCAAGCCCTCGATCCGGGATTGGCTCGCGGGGAAAAGAGATCGATCCACCGCCACCGGTGTAGAGGCGGTTTCAACGGAGGGCAGGCTCAAGGATTTTCTCCTTCTTGGTCGCGTTCTTCCCTGCGCGCTTCGAGCATTTGATCGTGAGTTGCTTCCTCTATGCCTTCAATCACGAGATGCTCTCCGACAGTTTCCTCTTCCTGAGTGCCGGGCCGTGGCATGCGATGGCCCTTGGAACTGGCGATGACGCTCCATTCCTCGGTCATGTCGGCGTTATCTGGAGTCTCCTCAGGAGGCACATTATTCTCTTCACCCATCAGTTCGTGGCGCGCCTGCGCCCAATCCGCCTCGGTAAACTCATCAGGATTGCGCTCATCGATCATGGCAATTTCTCTGGCACGTCGTTCCACTATCTCGGGCGATGGTGCGCCGATTCCGTTGCCATGTTCCGAGATTTTTCCCGGAGGAGGTTGCGAATAATTTTCCATATCCAAAGCCGCCAACAACAGAATCGTTTTTCGAACTACAATTTGGTCTACACATTCGCGCCTTGCAATACAAGTGTACAAAAGAGGATGCCAACTTGATGAACAGGCAAAATATCGTTCAGCTTCATAACGGCGCCGTCCTTGCGTTCGAAGAATACGGCGATCCAAGTGGGGTGCCGGTTATTTTCTGCCACGGCTGGCCGAGTTCACGCACGATGGCGCAACTCGCAGATGAACCAGCGCGCTCTCTCGGTGTTCGCATTATTTCACCGGACCGGCCCGGCATCAGCGGTTCGAGCATGCACCCGGATCGAAAGTTGAGCGACTGGCCGTCGCTTGTTGAACAGCTCGTTGATAGTCTTGAGATTGGCGAATTCCGAATTCTCGCGATCTCGGGCGGCGCGCCCTACGCGTATGCGACGGCAGTCGCGATACCCGAACGAGTGGGCGCGATCGCTGTCATAGGCGGAGTGATCCCGTTTGCCGAGCTGAAGGACTTCAACGGATTACTGCCGCTCTATCGCTATATGCTGGCATTTTATCGCAATCGCCCGCGGCTGTTGCGGCAATTGTTTTGCCTAGCGCGACCGTTTTTGTCGTTTCGCGCGCCGATCCGGCTTCGTCCACTGCTTTTAAAGATGTTGCTATTGCGCTCGTGCGACGCGGCCAGTTTGCGCGACGACGCAGCTTTTGAAGCGATTTTCGAGAGCCAACGGCGCGCCTGGCGCGGGTCGGTGGAAGGCGTATTGGTGGACGCGCGGATTTACGCGGAGCCGTGGGGATTCGCGATCGAGGATGTACGCGTGCCTGTGCGACTCTGGCATGGAATAGAAGATCGCGCTTTCGCCGTTCGGCTGGCGGAAGAAATCGCGAATCGTTTCCCGAATTGCAAAGCGCGATTCATTCAAGACGAAGGACATTATTCGCTACCCATCCGCCATATGCGCGAGATTCTTGAGGATTTGATTTCCATTTAACCCGAAATTCCGTCACGTGAAAGCATCCCCAGAAGAAGCAATTGATTGATGCGATCAATTGTTCCCCGACGATGTGATGTCCGGCGAAGACCGGGAAGCAGATTCGCGGCCTTGTTTCTTCCGCAATACAGCAAGATCGGCGCGCAGCTTCGCGTCCATCATTTTGTCGAAAGAAAAATTTTCGGTCGCATAGCGGAGGCCATTCGCTGCACAATGCGCTGCGAGTTCTGGATCGGAAATGAATTCCAGGATCGCCGACGCCAATGCCTGAGTGTTCCCCGGTTCAATAAGCAGGCCGTTCTCGCGATGGCGAAGAATTTCTGGAATATCGCCCACTTTCGTAGCGATCACCGGTCGTCCGCTGGCGAAAGCCTCACGCAAAACAATTGGAGAGGCTTCGGTGCGCAGCGATGCAATCACGATCATGTCGCATGCTGAGTAAATATCCGGCGTGTCCCAGCGATAGCCAGCCATGATGATTTTGTCGGCAAGTCCGGCGCGATCGATTGCGTTCCTCACATTGATGCCGCGCTTCAAAATCCCGGTGCCCTGGCCGACGATGACGAAACGCGCATCGGGATGTTTTTGAAAGACCAGAGGGGCCGCTTTGACCAGCTCGAGTTGACCTTTGTCCGGACGAATCATCCCCACGTTGCCGATCAGCGGGCTCTGGTCTCCGAGACCGATTTCATGACGGAATTTTATCCGGTCGCGGGGAGGCTTGAACTTTTCCAAATCGACAGCTGAACCGATGACTTCAATTTTTGCGGGATCAATTCCGTGTTTTTCCACCAACTGGCGTTTGATCACCGAAGCGTCGGCAACGATTTGCGAACAGCCGTACTTGAAAACAAATGCGCGACTTTGGCTGCCGACTGGATCGGTGATGCAGCGCGCGCGGCTCAATGGAATTCCGCAAAGAAAAAGTGGCAGGCAAATCCAGTGATCCTTTGAGCTGTACGTTTTGAGCAGATCGATTCTATTCTTTCGGCAAAACTTCCAAAGGCGCAATGAGCTGAGCGGGTCGACGCGACTGCGAAGCGGCATTGTGACCAGGCGCGTGCCGAGCTCCGACGCCTTCGAGTGGACCTGGCTGTCTGGATTGCAGATCAACCATGCCTGATGGGCATGTGCGTTGAGCCAGTTAATTTCCAGACAGGTGCGATATTCCTGTCCGCCCCAGCTGCGGCTACTCTCTACGTAGAGAATGTTCACGTCGAAACGCCACGGCGGTGCGCGGTTAGCACATTTACGCAGCCGCGGCGCGCTTTTCGAGAATGTAATCGTGAATCGTGTTTACAGTCCGAAGCGCTTTTCCGGCTACATCGGAATTTGGAACGCCGACGCCGAACGTTTTTTCCATGCTCACAACCAGCTCCAACGCGTCGATGGAATCGAGGCCTAGACCATCCGGACCGAAAAGCGGCAGCTCATCGCCGATCTGCTCAGGAGTAACTTGCAGCATCAGATTTTTGACCAGCATCTCCTTGATTTGGTCACGCAAATTCGGCTCAGACATAAACGAGCGGGGATTTTGCCGTAAATTGCGTGTTCGGTCAAACGTGCAGAACGTTTAAACTTCTCACTTCAGCCAAAGCGATGCCAGGACGCATCGCACTCCAAAGCACTTCGTGCGAAATCCACACGGAATGCTGCCTTTGTTTCGCGTAAGCTTTTGGAGTGCGCACGCGTCCTCGCGTCGCTTCGAAAAAGCTAGACTTGGTCGGCTTTGTCGCCGGGAGTGACTGCGGCACTCGGTTGCGGCGCGGTGACGTTGGAAGCACCCTGGCTGTCAGTTCGCGCGACGGTCGACTCAACTGGTTTCACGTCAGGCTTGGCAACTTGCATATCAGACTTTCCAGCCTTGTGCAGTTCGTCGTTGAACTCGTCCTTTGCCTTTTGAAACTCCTTGACCGCCTGACCCATTCCGCGGGCGAGCTCTGGCAATTTCTTTGCTCCAAATAGAACGAGGACGATCAGCAGAATGACGATCAAGTCCGGCCCGGCCAAGTTCATGAAGCTCGCGAGGAAGCTCATTTCAACTGTCAACATCAGACCGTTTCTCCGAGTTGCAAGGAATTTCAGCGAGGCAGGCCAGTTGCGGCGGAGGACCGGTTAAAGTTGACAGGGAGAGCGCTATGGGAAAGCATTCCCGCGTATGCGTCCCATCTGGAAAGGCAGCATCAGCTTCGGCTTGGTTTACATTCCAGTGGCGGTTTATCCCGCCACACGCGAGGAGAAGCTCAGTTTCCGGCAACTTCGTTCCAGCGATCTTAGTCCAATCAGATACAAAAAGGTGGCGGAAGCGGACTCGAAGGAAGTTCCAGCCGACCAGATCGTAAAGGGCTTCGAATTCGAGCGCGGTCATTATGTTGTGATGAAGGATGAGGACTTCGAGAAGGTGCGCATCGAATCCACCCATTCGATCGACATTACCGACTTCGTTGATTTGGAGCAGATCGATCCGAAATTTTTCTACAAGCCGTATTTCCTTGAGCCGCAAAAAGGCGGGGAGAAAGCTTACGCAGTCTTACACAAGGCGCTCAGCGGGACCGGCAAAATTGGTGTGGCCAAGGTGGTGATCAGCAATCGCGAACACCTCGCAGCGGTGAAACCGGACGGCTTGTTCCTGATTCTAGAGCTGATGCATTTCGCGAGCGAAATATTGAGCGCCGATGTCTTACAAAACGGCTCGAGTACCGCGGTGAGCGACAAAGAACTGAAAATGGCGCAAGCGCTCATCGAAAGCATGGCTGTTGCGTGGGCGCCGGAGAAATATCGGGATGAATACCGGACGGCGTTAATGGAAATCATCGAACAAAAGGCACAGCACAAGGAGATCACAGCAAAACCGCCGGCTGCTCCTACGCCAACCAACGTTGTTGATCTGGTGAAGGTGTTACAAGATAGCTTGAACCGGACACAGGCGGTAAAGCAGAAGCGCTCATCTACCCGAGACGGCGCTCGCCGGTCCACTAGTACGCTGGTCAAACAGCGGCGGCGCGCGGGCGCTCTCGACTAGGATTCTTCGACTCGCGGTTGCAAATTAGGAGGCTGGCGTTATAATCAGCGCTCTTTATGGCTAAGACAGCCTGGATCAACCGTAACGAACGCAAACGCGCAACAGTGAAAAAGTACGCTGCGTTGCGCGCCGAGCTAAAGGCGAAAAAGGACTACGCCGGCCTGGCGCAACTGCCGCGTGACGCGAGTCCTTCGCGCGTGGTGAACCGCTGCGAAGTCACGGGACGCCGGCGCGCGTTCATTCGTCGGTTCAAGATGTCGCGTCTGACCTTTCGCGAACTGGCTTCGCAGGGGTTGATCCCTGGCGTAACCAAATCTAGTTGGTAAAATTGTAGCCACATCGCTTTGCGACGCGCCAGCCGGGCGGGTCCGGGCTGCTACAGATGAATTTTGTGATTTTTCCCCTAGCTTTAGCTCCAATTGCCGAAACGATTGTGCAGCACTGGGACCCGGCGATGGTGTTGCTTGGCAAACTACTGGCGATCGCCGTGCTTGTACTGCTGAACGGCTTCTTCGTCGCGGCCGAGTTTGCGCTCGTCAAAATTCGTACCAGCCATCTCAAGACCATGGCCGCCAGCGGCAGCAAGCGAGCTGGCTTACTACGAGCAATGAAGGACAATCTGAATGCCTACCTTTCTGCCTGTCAGGTCGGCATAACCATGGCCAGCCTCGGCCTTGGCTGGTTGGGAGAACCTTTCCTCGGGCGAATGCTTCAGCCATTTTTCGCTTTGGCAGGAATCGAATCTCCCGCCGTGATCAAATCGATTTCGTTCGCGCTGGCTTTTTCGGCGATCACGTTTTTGCACATCGTGGTGGGCGAACAAGCACCAAAGATTCTGGCGATCCGCAAAGCCATGCCTTCTGCGCTGTTCGTGAGTGCGCCACTGCGATGGTTTTATGTAATCTTCAAACCGGCCATTGGGTTTCTAAACGCCGCGAGCAACTGGGTGCTCCGGCGGATTCTTCGCGTCGAACCAATTGCCGAAGGAGAACTGGCACACAGCGAAGAAGAACTGCGCTTCATTGTACGCGAAAGCGAAAAATCAGCCGAGGTAACAGCTCTAGGCCGTGAACTTGTATTCAACGTGCTGGATCTGCGGGACCGCGTCGTGCGCGATATCATGACACCTCGCGGCGAAATCGTTTACCTGAATGTGGAAGATGATTTCGAAACAAATGTAAAAAAGGCGATCGAGTCGCAGCACACGCGTTTCCCGCTGTGCCGCGACAACCTCGATAACACGATCGCCCTCATTCATATCAAGGATCTGCTTCTCATGATGCGCGATCCGCATCCCGATTTGATGAAGATCAAACGCGAGTTGCTTCCGGTCCCCGAGATGATGGCGCTGGAAAATCTGCTCAGATTATTCCTTAGCAAGCATGCGCACGTGGCAATCGTTGTGGATGAATTTGGGGGGACTGTGGGGCTCGTGACGCTGGAAGATGTGTTGGAGGAGCTCGTTGGCGACATTCAGGATGAGTTCGATTCCGAAAAGGAAGAGTTTCGCAAAATCAGCGCAAACGAATTCAGTGTGGACGGAGCGCTTGGGCTGTACGAGTTAAACGATCTCGCGAAGCTTGATTTGGACAGCCCTGACGTAAGTACGATCGGCGGTTATGTGACTCATCTGCTGGGGCATCTACCGAAGACCGGCGAACAAGTTAAGATCGATGGTTATTTGGTTACTGTTTCCGAAGCCGATAACCGCCGCGTGAAGCAGCTGAATTTCAAGAAGGTGAGCGACGCCGTCGCCGCTGCCACGAGCTCTGGGAACCCGTAGGGGTGGAGTATTCGGGGCAGTTGCTAAAGCGCGCCGGCTTGCAATTGGGCGCGTAGGGCGGGTCTACGCTGCAATTGCTGGGTGAGCGCCGCAATTGCGCGCAACGTGGAGGGACTGATGTGGTGCTCCATGCCCTCGACATCATGATGAATCACTCGGTCGTCTACACCGAGCACTCCGAGGAACTCAGTGAGTAGCTTGTGCCGTTGGGCGATTCTCCGGGCCAGTTTTTTACCTGCGGCGGTCAAAATAAGGCCGCGGTACTTTTCATATTTGAGAAGCCCCTCGGCATCGAGACGTTGAACCATGTTGGTGACGCTCGCCTGCGAAATCTTTAAGGCAGCCGCGATATCGATCACCCTGGCGTATCCCTTGGAATTGATGAGTTCAAGGATACGCTCGAGGTAATCCTCTGCAGCCGTGGAAGTGCCAGCCGGCGATTGAGCCGCCTTTTTGTTTCGCATGTCGGCGAACATAAAAGGATCACAACAACAGTCAACAACCGAAGATTGTCGCTTGACAGAATAATATACGACAATAAATAAATTAGCTTCACCTAATAATCATTTAGCAACATTTATGGCGCAACCGGAAATCGCAACCACACCTCGCGGGGCTTGGCGACGGACCGGCGGTCAGGTTTCCTTGCCGGAGGTCCATCGCACCATCCTCGTGCCACAGACGGCATCCTTTTGGAGGAAGCTCATGGCATTTTCCGGTCCCGGATTCCTGGTCGCCGTGGGTTATATGGATCCGGGCAACTGGGCGACCGATTTGGCCGGAGGCGCGCGGTTCGGCTACGCCCTTTTATCGGTGGTAATGATTTCGAATCTAATGGCCATTCTCCTCCAGCACTTGTGCATCAAGCTGGGTGTCGCCACCGGGCGCGATCTGGCGCAGGCCTGTCGAGATCACTATCCGAGACCGGTCGTTTGGTTTCTCTGGGTCATTTGCGAGATCGCAATTGCTGCGTGCGATTTAGCTGAAGTCGTCGGTTCGGCCATTGGGTTACAGCTTCTTTTCGGGATTCCGCTTGTGTGGGGCTGCATCATCACCGCATCGGATGTGCTGCTGGTGCTATATCTGCAAACCAAAGGATTTCGTTACATCGAGGCGATCGTCATCACGTTGATTATTATTATCGGCGGTTGTTTCGCTGCGGAGATTATCTTCTCTCAGCCGAGCTTGGCTGGCATTCTTGGCGGGTTCGTCCCGGGTCCGCGAATCGTCGTAAATCAGGAAATGCTCTACGTCAGCATTGGCATCCTCGGCGCAACGGTAATGCCGCATAATCTGTATTTGCACTCGTCAATTGTGCAGACACGCAAGTTCGAGCAAACGCCCGGCGGCAAGCGCGAGGCGATCAAATTTGCGACAATCGATTCGACCCTCGCCCTCATGTTCGCGCTATTCATTAACGCGGCGATTCTGATCGTTTCAGCAGCAGTGTTTCATTGGTCCGGGCATCAGGACGTAGCAGAGATCCAGGAAGCCTACAAATTACTCAGTCCGCTGTTGGGTGTTAGCGTTGCGAGCATTGTGTTTGCGATTGCGCTGCTTGCATCCGGACAAAACTCAACTCTCACTGGTACGCTCGCAGGCCAGATTGTGATGGAAGGTTTTCTTAATTTTCGAATTACCCCTTGGTTGCGCCGGCTGATCACGCGCCTGATTGCGATCATTCCTGCGGTGCTTGTGATCGGAATCTTCGGGGAAGGAAAAACGACAGAGTTACTGATTGCCAGCCAGGTCTGTTTAAGTATGCAGCTCGGATTCGCAGTCTGGCCGCTGATGCGGTTCACAAACCAAAAACCAAAGATGGGTGAATTCGCAAATCCATTATGGGTAAAAATTCTCGGATGGGCGACTGCGGGAATAATCATTGTGCTCAACCTAAAACTGCTCTTGGATACGTTTCTCCCCGACGCCGCCCTGAAAGCACTCTACAATTCGCTTCGATTGCCCGCTCCCAAATGATGATTCACAGCCGATCTTACCGTTAAGAATTCAATCACTTTAACGTGGCGAAGTCATGTATCACCACATTTTGATCCCGCTCGAGAACAGTCCGGCCGATGAAACCATTCTTATGCACATCAAACCGCTGGCACGCATGACTGGCGCAAAGCTGCTCCTTATTCACGTTGCTGATGGATGGGTGGCACGCAATTTCAATCAACTCCAACTTGCCGAGAGCGAAGAGATGAAGGAAGACCGGTTGTATTTGGAAAAACGGCAGCGCGAACTAACTAACGAAGGCTTTACCTGCGATGCGATGCTGGCGTTAGGCGAGCCGTCTGATGAAATCATCAAGCTCGCCCGCGAGAAACACGTCGACCTGATCGCCATGACTACACACGGGCACCGCTTTATCAGCGACGTTCTGTACGGAGCGACTGCAGACAAGGTGCGCCACGCAGTCGAGATCCCAGTACTTCTCGTCCGCGCGAAATAGGTGTGTCAGCACTGGTTGCAAACACCCGTTCTGCTGATTCCGCGCTTGACACAAGCCCGGCTCTAACGAGGTAAAACGCGGTGAAGGTCCTGTTTCTGACTAACGAGTATCCGCCGAATATCTATGGCGGCGCCGGCGTGCACGTTGGCTATTTGTCGCGGGAGTTGGCAAAAACCATGCCCATAGAAGTTCGTTGCTTTGGCAACCAGCGTCTCGAGGAAGGTAATCTCAAGGTCGTCGGCTTCGAACTGGACACGAGTAATTTCACCTGCCCAAAGCCTCTGCGTTCTGCTTTCGGCGCGGTGCGGCGTTGCACGGATTTCAACACAATAAACATCGATGCCGACCTCGTGCATTGTCACACGTGGTACAGCCACTTTGGCGGGATCCTGGCCAAAAAGAATTACGGTTTACCGCTCGTGATTACTGTTCATTCGCTTGAGCCGCTTCGGCCTTGGAAACGCGAACAGCTCGCCGGTGGCTACGAGTTCTCGCTTTGGGTGGAGAAAACCGCGCTCGAAATGGCGGATGCGATTATCGCAGTTTCCAGCGCGACGAAAAATGACATCGAACGTCTCTTCAATGTGGATCCTGCGCGTGTACGCGTGATCCACAACGGCATCGATTTGAACCAATATCGTAAGGTCGATTCAACTGGCGCCCTCAAGCGTTACGGTATCGACCCAACGAAGCCCTTTCTGCTTTTTGTAGGACGGATCACGCGTCAAAAAGGGTTTCAACATCTGGTGCGTGCAATCCAATTCATGGATCGTGATTTCCAGATCGTGCTGTGTGCGGCCGCACCAGACACGCCGCAACTGGGCGAGGAAATGCGGATTGCTGTCGAACGCGCAGAAGCGCAGAGGCCGGGAATCATCTGGATCAATGAAATGGTCGATCAACAGACTGCGTGTGAACTTTACTCGCAGGCCGCGGTATTCGTTTGTCCGTCGATCTACGAACCGTTTGGCATCATTAACCTGGAAGCAATGGCCTGCGAAACTGCGGTAGTTGCCAGTGCTGTTGGCGGAATCAAGGAAGTCGTCGTTGACGGCGAAACCGGTTTCCTCGTCCCGTTTGAGCAAATGAACGAGAGCCCGTTCGAAGCAATAGATCCCGAAAAATTCGCGCGCGACCTCGCGCAGCGCGTGAATGAGTTGATGAGAAATCGACAACTCCGCGAACGTTTTGGCAAGGCTGGGCGCAAACGAGTCGAGGAGAATTTTAGTTGGGCTGCAATTGCAGAGAAGACAAAGGCGCTTTACGCCTCGTTGTTATCATCCTGAGCGAAGCGGAGTCGAAGGATCCCGCAGAACTGCGTGAAGTAATGCAACGGGATCCCTCGACTTCGCTCGGGATGACACGTGTTCGTGCTGATGGCAACTTGAACCCGCCATGTTTGTCGATCGAGTAAAAGTTTTTGTGCAGGCGGGAAACGGCGGGCGTGGGTCCGTAAGTTTTCGCCGAGAAAAATTTGTGCCGAAAGGCGGGCCGGACGGTGGCGACGGCGGACGTGGTGGTAACGTGATCCTGAAGGCGGACCGGCACGTCGATAATTTAGTCAACCTTTTCTACGAGCCCCTGATCAAGGCGAAAAACGGGGGGCATGGGATGGGGAAAAAAATGAGCGGCCGCGCCGGTGTGGACAAAATCGTGAAGGTTCCCGTAGGGACGGTTGTTTGGCTGGGGGAAGAAGAAAAACACCCAACACCCAACGTCCAACGCCCAACGTTGAGTTCGGTCCAATCGGCAATTCCAGTTACCGATCTCGCGCGTGATGAGCAGGAATTCGTGCTATGTCGCGGCGGAGCAGGGGGAAAGGGGAACGTGCACTTCAAAAGCTCCCGCAACCGCGCGCCCCGCCAATACACCGAGGGCGAAGAAGGCGAACAGGGACATTTCCTGCTTGAGCTGCGGACCATCGCCGACGCGGGATTGGTTGGGTATCCGAATGCTGGTAAATCAACCCTGTTACGGAAAATCTCGGCGGCGCGTCCGAAGGTCGCCGCCTATCCGTTTACGACGCTTCACCCGATCGTCGGCGTCATTGAATTTCCAGGTTATCGACGCGCCACGGTCGCGGATATTCCCGGTTTGATCGAAGGTGCCCACCGCGGAATCGGGCTGGGTCACGAATTTCTGCGCCACATTACGCGCTGCCACGTTTTGGTTTTCGTCGTGGACATCGCCGGAAGCGAGGGACGCAATCCGGTGGAAGATTTGCAGAATCTGCGCCGGGAAATCGATCTCTACGATCCGGCCTTGTCGTCGCGCGACTGGTTCGTGGTTGCCAATAAAATGGATTTGCCTGAGGCGAAGGAAAATCTAAAAGCGCTGCAAAGGAGATTCCCAAAGCTACAGATACTTCCGGCTTCCGCAGCCAAAGGAGAAGGAATCGATGAGTTGAAGCAGGCGTTGGCAACGCGAATGACGGACCCCGGAGAAATTACTTAAGGCGATTTGATGTGGACAAGGCGAGCCTCCGTAGCGAAACTGGGCGCTGTGTTATGGGGAAACGGGTTGTAGCGAGTTATTGCTCCAGTTTTCTGAAGTCCGAGATGTTGCACATCTATCGGCAGGTAAAGGCCCTGCGCGGCGTGCATACTTTTGTCGTCACAAAAGAAGTCCAGAATGCTGAGCGATTTCCGTTTGACGATATTGAGGTGATTCCGAAGCGGCGCACTAATCTGCTCGTGCACGGTTGGTTGAAATTCGTCGAGCGGCGGCCGCCGATTGTTTACCGCGGCGAGTATCAAACATTGAATTCATTGTTGAGGCGTCACGGAGCTGATCTGATGCACATTTATTTTGGCCATACCGGCGTGCATTTGCTTCCGTTTATCGAACAATGGCACAAGCCCTGCGTTGTATCTTTCCACGGCGCGGACGTCGCGCATAAACCAGAGATTAAAGATTATCCCGGCAAACTGCGGCGTCTCTTCAACGCCGTCCCGCTCGTGTTTGCCCGTTCTCAATCGCTCGCTGACCGACTAACGCAACTCGGGTGCCCGCCGGAAAAACTGCGCATCAATCGCACCGGAATCCCGCTGAATGAATTTCCGCTGGTGCACAGAGAACCGCCGCGAGACGGCAAATGGAAAGTGGTGCAAGCGTGCCGGCTAATTCCGAAGAAAGGCGTGGCAACCAGCTTGCGCGCTTTTGCAATTTTCAAGAAGGACTATCCCAATGCGGAATTTTTCATCGCCGGCAAAGGTCCGTTGCAGCCGGAGTTGGAGATGCTGGCCGGCGGTCTTGGCATTGCCAGGGACGTGCATTTTGTCGGGTTTCTCTCGCAACCGAAGTTGCACGAGCTTTATGCCAGTGCGCACCTGTTTTTGCATCCCAGCGAGATTTCCCCAAATCAAGATCAGGAAGGCGTGCCGAACTCAGCGCTCGAGGCGATGGCAACAGGTTTGCCGGTAGTTGCGACGCGCCATGGTGGAATACCCGAAGCAGTGGATCACGGGCGCACCGGTTTTCTGGTGGCGGAAGAGGATCACGTTGCTTTAGCAAACGCGATGCAATTAATCGCCGGTTCACCCGTGCTGTTGCACGAAATGGGATCGCGGGCGCACGCAACGGTAAAGGAACGGTTCGGACAGGAAACGCAGATCGATCACTTGGAATCGTTTTACGAAGAAGCGATCACCATGAACGGCACCGCTGAACACGTGAAAAAGCCAATCGCGCGCATTGCTCCGCAGTTTGCCGAACGTTTGCCCGCGAAATAAGCGCGCTTTAGAATTTTGTTTGTCATCAGGGTAAAACGCGCTTTGGTATGCGCGTTCAAGTTGTAGTCGGGGCGGCTTTCTCGCCGTAGTTTGGGAGGCGTGGACGAAGGCGAATGATCCCGGCAAGCCGGTATCACCGATGCTGGTTACAGCTGTAGCTTATAAAATGCGCAATCGTTGTTTACTGATATCAATCCTGGCATTGGCCTTCAGCGGAATGCTTGCCACGTCGACCTGTGCAGCCGAAATCGGCACGACTGAGCACGAGGGTGTCTCGTTAAAACCGCAAATCCTTGTTCAGTTAGGCGGCTTCGGAATTACAAACTCGATGCTGGTGACTTGGATCGTCGCGGCCGGCATTATCGTTTTTTCCCAAATCGCAACACGGCGGGTTAAGGCCATCCCCAGCGGGATTCAAAATTTTTGGGAATGGCTCGTTGAGGGTTTGCACAATTTCTTGGAAAACATCATCGGCCGTGACCTCGTGAAAAAGGGATTTTGGTTTTTTGCCACGGTTTTCATTTTTATTCTGTTCGTGAACTGGTTCGGACTGGTTCCGGGAATCGGAACAATCGGCTGGGGTCACTACGACGGTTCGGGAAATTTCCATGTCGATCGGCCGCTGCTGCGCGGTGGCAACGCGGATCTGAACATGACGACTGCGATGTCGGCCATATTTTTCGTGATGTGGTTTGTTTGGGCGATTCAGGCCAACGGCGTCGGCGGGTTCCTGAAACATTTGTTCGGTCCAAAAGGTGAGACGACCGGTGTCGTGAAGATCCTGATGGTCGTCATCTTCTTCGCCGTTGGCTGGCTCGAAGTGATCTCGATTCTATTTCGACCGATCGCGCTCAGTTTTCGATTGTTCGGAAATATTTATGCCGGCGAAAGCATTCTGGAAGCGATGTCCACGATGGTTCCGTGGCTGTCGCCGATTCTGCCTATTCCGTTCTATTTCCTCGAAGTGCTCGTGGGATTTGTACAGGCGCTCGTTTTCATGCTGCTGACTGCGGTTTTCACGATGTTGATCGCAGAGCACCAGGAGGGACCGGAGCATGCGCACTGATTTTTCGACGATCTCATGACGAGATCGCAGAACCAACTAAACTAAAATATGATACTACCAATACTAGCAGAACTGGGCGGAAGCATTCACGTCGGGCTTGCCGCGATGGGCGTCGGAATCGGAATCGGCTTGACCGGCCTGGGAATGACAAGCGCGGTCGGCCGCAATCCAGGTGCATTCACGCAAGTGCTCGTGCACGGAATTCTCGCCATCGCGCTGACCGAGGCGATCGTTTTCTACGCGCTGTATCTCGTTCATTAATTTCACTGGGGAGGCAATCGATGTTGCACCCGAGACTTAGTTTATGAATCTGATTATTGCCGCCAGCAGCGGAGGCATAACCGACATCTTGCGCGAAACAGCTGAAACTTTCGGCTGGAATTGGAAGTTGTTTCTCTCGCAGGTCATTAGCTTCTGCATTGTTGCATTCCTTTTGCAACGCTTCGCTTACAAACCAATCCTTGCTGTGCTCGAGGAGCGTCGGCGCAAGATCGAGGAAGGCCAGATTAATGCCGAGAAAATCAAAAAGGAACTCGCTGAAGCCGAGAAGCGTTATCAGGAAATTGTCGCGAAGGGCAATGCGGATGCGCAGAAAATGATCGATGAAGCACGTGAAAGCGCCGCCCATTTGTCCGAGCGCAAGCAGCAGGAGGCTATTACGGCAGCCGAGCAGATCATCGCCAAAGCGCGCGAGGCCGCAGCGATCGAGCACGATCGCACGATGGAATCTCTGAAGCGCGAGCTTGGGCGGCTCGTCGTCGACGCCACGGCGAAGGTCACTGGGAAAGTGTTGACCCAGGATGATCAACGGCGTTTGCAGGAAGAAGCAGCTCGAGAAGTAGCCTGATGAAGCTCAACAAAGAAATTCGTCAACTCTCGCGCAAGATGCTTCAGGCAAGTTTCACTGATGGTCAGCTTGCTCCTGGCAGAATCGCGTCCTTCGTCGATTCGGTTATAGCAGAAAAGCCGCGCAATTACATTGCCGTGCTAAAAAACTACAAACGTTTGCTTCGACTCGAGGTGGAGAAGCGCCACGCCACAATCGAAACGGCGAGCGAAGTGGATCCCGCAATACGTTCGGAGATCATAGCCAATCTGAAGAGTAAATACGGCGACGACCTCGCTACTGATTTTCACGTTGATCCTCAGCTTCTTGGCGGAATGCGCATTCGCGTGGGAAGCGATGTTTGGGACGGAAGCGTTCGCAATCGCCTCGAACGTCTTCAACAAGAACTTTAATCAGAATTCAAAACCATGAGCACCATACTCGAAGAGATTGAATCGAAAATTGAAGACCTAAAAACATCCACGACCAAGAGCAACGTGGGCGTTGTGCGCGAGACCGGCGACGGCGTGGCGCGCATCGAGGGTCTGAGCGACGTGATGCTTAACGAGATGATCGAATTTCCCAACGGCGTTTACGGTCTCGCGCTCAATCTTGAAGAAACTGAAGTGGGCGCCATTTTGATGGGCGACAACACGCTGGTTTCCGAAGGCGACGAAGCTAAAACAACCGGCCGACTCCTATCGGTTCCCGTTGGTAAGGCGCTTTTGGGCCGTGTGGTAAACACACTCGGCCAGCCGCTTGATGACAAGGGACCGATCAAAACCGAAACATTTTATCCGCTGGAAACAATTGCGCCGGGCGTCATCAAGCGCCGCAGTGTCAATCAGCCGGTGCAAACCGGTCTCATGGCCATTGACGCGATGATTCCGATCGGTCGCGGCCAGCGCGAGTTGATCATCGGCGACCGCGCAACCGGCAAAACTACCATCGCCATCGACACGATCATCAGCCAGGCCCGTTTGAACAAGGCAGCTGAGGACCAGGGCGATAAGAATTATCGGCCGCTTTATTGTATCTACGTCGCTATCGGTCAGAAAAATTCCAACGTGGCTCGCGCGCTCGGGGTACTCGAAAAAGAAGGCGCCATGCCATACACGACGATCCTTTCGGCACCGGCTTCGGATACCGCCACGAACCAATACCTGGCGCCATTTGCTGGCGCCGCGATGGGTGAGTGGTTCATGGATAATGGAATGGATGCGCTCATTGTCTACGACGATTTGTCGAAGCACGCAGTGGCTTATCGGCAGGTTTCGCTCGTGCTGAAGCGGCCGTCGGGTCGCGAAGCATATCCGGGCGACGTGTTTTACCTGCACTCGCGCTTGCTCGAACGCGCCGCGCGCATGAGCGATGAATTCGGAGGCGGCTCATTAACCGCGTTACCGATTATCGAGACCCAGGCCGGCGACGTCTCCGCCTACATTCCGACAAACGTGATCTCAATTACGGATGGGCAAATCTATCTTGAGACTGATTTGTTTTATCAAGGTGTGCGGCCGGCAATTTCCGTGGGACTCTCTGTCAGCCGTGTCGGATCGGCTGCCCAGATCAAGGCGATCAAGCAGGTCGCGGGCAAAGTGAAGCTCGATTTGGCGCAGTTTCGCGAGCTCGCTGCGTTTGCGCAATTTGGTTCAGACCTCGACGCGGCGACGAGAGCCCGACTCGATCGCGGTCAACGTATTGTCGAGCTTTTTAAGCAGAAACAGTACAACCCGATTCCAGTGGAAGAACAAGTGGCTGTGATGTGGGCGATGCAAAACGGATACCTCGACGCTGTTCCTGTTGAGCGGGTCAAAGAATACCAATTGAAGCTTCAGGATTACCTGCAAACACGCAAAGCCAGTTTGCTCCAAACGATTCGCGAGAAAAAAGAGGTCGACAAGGACCTCGAGGCGCAATTGAAGGCGACGCTCGACGAGTTTAAGACCACCTGGCGGTAATCTAACTAGGCGTTTAGATGGCGAATACGCAGGACATACGGCGCCGGATCAAATCGATCCGCAACACCGCGCAAATCACCAAAGCAATGCAAATGGTGGCTGCGTCCAAGATGCGTAAAGCGCAGCAGCATGCACTCGCCGGACGCCCTTACGCAGCAACGATGAATAAGGTTCTTGTTTCCTTGCAAAATCGGACAGATCCAAGGTTTCATCCGCTCCTTGCCATCCGTCCGCTTCAGAAGGAGTTGGTGTTAATTATCAGCACGGACAAAGGACTCTGCGGAGCGTTGAACACGAATCTCTTTCGAGAAGCGGCGAACTTTGATCCGGCTAAGACAAATTTTGTGGTGACGGGAAAGAAGGCCAGACAATTTATCACGCGTACAAAGCGTGAACTGTTGGCAGATTTTGAGTTGAAAGATTCGCCCAGCTTCGTTGAGGCGAAACCAATCTCGAAATTCTGCATGGAAAAATTTCTGAGACGGGAAGTGGACAAGGTTTCGGTGCTTTACACCCATTTCATCAACACGATTAATCAACGCGCCGTCGTACAAACATTGTTACCGATCAGCAGCTTTGATTTGCCAAAGGGGGAAGGTGCCCAAGCTGACACTAAAGGAGTCGATCCGATGACAGGGTATATTTTTGAACCCAGTGCGGAGGTCGTCCTCGATTCGGTACTTCCGTATTATATTTCCTATCAGGTTTTTCAGATGATCCTCGATGCGCGCGCGTCTGAGCACAGCGCGCGAATGGTGGCGATGAAGAACGCCACCGATAACGCGAATCAATTTATCAAGGACCTTACGTTGGAATACAACAAGATGCGCCAAGCCGGCATCACAACCGAGTTACTCGAGATCGCCACAGCGCAGATGGCACTCAGTGGTTAGTCAAGATTCATGAATAAAGGAAACATAGTTCAAGTAATTGGTCCCGTAGTGGACGTAGAATTTCAGGACGAAAAGACGCTGCCGAAAATCTACAACGCCCTCGAAATTGAGTACGAAGTGAACGGCAACCCCACGAAGTTGACGCTCGAAGTGCAACAGCATCTTGGCGAAAGCTGGGTTCGCTCCATCGCCATGTCTTCGACGGAAGGGTTAAAGCGCGGAATGAGCGTCACCGATACTGGCGGTCCGATCACCGTACCAGTAGGCGAGGCCGTGCTTGGCCGGCTCTTTAACGTCACCGGCGATGCGATTGATAACCGCGGCCCGGTGAACTACACCAAGCGTTATCCAATCCATCGGTCGGCGCCGACGCTCACGGAGCAAGACACCACGGCAAAGATCCTGGAAACGGGGATCAAGGTCATCGATCTTGTTTGCCCGTTTACAAAAGGCGGCAAAGTCGGCGCATTTGGTGGCGCGGGTGTCGGCAAGACTGTTGTCATCCAGGAGTTAATTAACAACATCGCCATGAAACACGGCGGTGTTTCCATATTTGCCGGAGTGGGCGAACGGAGTCGGGAAGGCAATGATCTTTACAAGGAAATGAGCGAGGCGGGCGTGATCGATCAAAAAGACTTGTCGAAGTCGAAAGTAGGGATGGTTTTCGGTCAGATGAACGAACCGCCGGGCGCGCGTTTACGGGTTGCTCTTTCTGCCCTTGCAATGACCGAATATTTTCGCGACGAGCGCAACCAGGACGTGCTTCTTTTTATCGACAACATCTTTCGATTCTCGCAAGCGGGCTCGGAAGTGTCAGCGTTGCTAGGCCGAACGCCGAGCGCGGTTGGCTATCAGCCGACGCTTGCGGCCGAGATGGGTGATTTGCAGGAGCGAATTACATCCACAAATAAAGGATCGATCACTTCGTTCCAGGCCGTCTATGTTCCAGCGGACGATCTCACTGATCCCGCGCCGGCAAACACTTTTGCGCACTTGGATTCGACCATCGTGCTTGAGCGCGCCATCGCCGAGCTGGGAATTTATCCTGCGGTCGATCCGCTGGCATCAACATCGAAAGCGCTGGCGCCGGAGATTGTCGGCGAGGAGCATTATAACGTTGCAAGCGGCGTGCAGCGTGTTTTGCAGCGTTACAAGGATTTACAGGACATTATCGCGATTCTCGGAATGGATGAATTAAGCCCGGAGGACAAGGTCACTGTTCAGCGCGCACGCAAGATTCAGCGGTTCCTTAGCCAGCCATTTCATGTGGCTGAAGTTTTTACCGGTTACAAAGGACAGTACGTGCCGGTTGCAGAAACAGTCCGCGGTTTTAAAGAGATTCTCGACGGCAAACATGACGATGTGCCGGAGCAGAATTTCTACATGAAGGGCGGCATCGATACGATTAAGGAAGGGTAAAGCGTTGAAGGGTTACAAACGATTTCGTATTGTCATTCTGAGCGAAGCGAAGAATCTCAGATTTAATTTCGAGCCGATCCTACGGAAATAAATCAGAGATGTTTCGCTTCGCTCAACATGACAGGCACGAGTCGCGAAATATTCGCGGTTCAATCTCCGATTCACGTGACCGCTAAATCCGCCGAATCAAAACCATGGCTACATTGAAGCTCGAGATCGTAACGCCTGAGGAAAAAATTTACTCCGAGGACGTAGAGATGGTGACGCTGCCCGGATCGGAGGGGGAGCTCGGTGTTTATCCAAAGCACGTCCCGCTTCTGACCACATTGAAGCCTGGCGAACTGCGCATCGTAAAAAGCGGCCGTGAGAGCACGATGGCCATCGGCGAAGGGTTTGTGGAAATCAAAGGAGACTCGGTTTCAGTGCTAACCGACATGGCGCTCGAATCAGAGAAAATCGACATTGCTACAGCCGAGGCCGCAGTGGAGCGCGCCAAAGCGGCCATGAAAGAAGATCACTCCGCCGAAGAAGTTGCTGCCATCCAAGCTTCGCTGCAAAAAGCGCTGGCCCAATTGCAGGTCAAACGTCGCCGCCACCACGGCTAAATGACCCCACGTCATTCCGAGCGAAATCGAGGAATCCCGTGGCATCACTTCGAGATAAGTTCGCGGGATTCTTCGACTCCGCTGCGCTTCGCTCAGAATGATAAGCTGTTGCCATGAATGTTCCAGATACTCTCGGAATAATTGCCGGCAACGGCGTTTACCCGCGATTGCTCGCCGATGGAGCGCGTAAAGCTGGCGTTGAAAAAATTGTCGCTGCCGCCTTCACGGACGAAACTGATCCGATCTTGGAGCAACACGCCGATATGCTCGAGTGGATGCGCGTTGGGCAACTAGGCCGGTTGCTGAAATGTTTTCGCAGCCAGGGTATTCATCACGCGATCATGGCCGGACAAATTGCGCCGAAAAATCTTTTCGATCTCCGTCCGGATTTGAAAGCACTGATGCTGCTGGGTAAACTCAAAGAGCGCAATGCCGAATCGATTTTTGCCGCAATGGCAGACGAACTCGCGAAAATCGATGTCGATCTTTTGCCGGCCACAACTTTCCTCGAGGATTCGCTGGCGCGGCCGGGCGTGATTGCTGGACCGAAATTGTCACCTCGCCAAGAGCACGACGTTGAGCTTGGCTGGAATGTCGCAAAAGAAATCGCGCGACTCGACATCGGGCAAACTATCGTGATCAAGAACGGCACGATCGTTGCCGTCGAAGCTTTGGAAGGAACAAACGAGGCTATCAAACGCGGTGGAACGCTTGCGCGTGAAGGCGCAATCATGGTCAAAGTCAGCAAACCGAATCAGGACATGCGCTTCGACGTGCCAGTAATCGGCGTTGAAACAGTTCGTATCGCTGCTGAATCGGGAGTGCGCGTCATCGCTGTCGAAGCCGCAAAGACCTTGCTGCTCGAGCGGGACGCCGTTATTGCCCTGGCGAATGGCTCGAATATGTCAGTCGTTGCGCGGTGATCGTATTCTGCTCCGACGCCGTTACTCGTGCTTAATTCGATAGGTGAGGAAACACTCATCGCCGACCGTGCGCATTTCTATTAACGAGCAATGGACGCTTGCGGGAAGAAATTCCTTGCTCAGACCTGTCAGCGTAGGCGCTTTGCCTCCGCCGAACATGTACGGCGCGATGGTGAGATTGAGATGATCAATGAAACCCCGTTCCAGCAAGGCGCGAAAAAGCGTTGGGCCGCGTAAAGGCGGAACTCCAAACACTCGCCGTGGCGGGCAGAACAGTACGGCTACGGCGACGCCATCGCTTACGCCCACGCCTACACCAACTGCTACGTCCGCCGGTACTGCCACACCTACGCCTACTTCGACACCCAGACCGACACCGACGCCGAGGACTGAGGCAACGCCCAGGGGTCGTCCTACCCCGCCGCCGCACCCGTAGAGATCTTCAATTTTCGCTTCAGATTCTTCCCCATGGTGAGAGCTAACTCCGGCGGATCGTTGCCCTAAGCGCGGCCAAATTTTGTTTATGACAGGTCGGTGAACAAATCGGATTGAGATTGATGTGTCAGCGGAGTTTTGAGTATAAGGGGCTGTAACGCGCCAAGGGTATGAAAGAGAATTCCGCTTCACAGTTGGTTCCAATCGGTCTATTCGCAGTGCTGGTGTTTGCGCTCTGCCGCTTGGCTGCGCTTGCGCAGGACATTACGTGGGTCAAGAACAAGGAAACGCTCGCGCCGAAGGGAACACTCCAGATCAGCGGCCATCTCGAGATGCTTCCGCTTGCTACCATGACGTGCAATGTCACACCGGCGACGTGTGACAACGTCAACGTCTCGGGAGTAGCAATACTTGATGGCCGCTTGGTAGTGAACATGACCGGTACGTTCGCGCGCAGTTCGCAACGAACTCTGTTGGACGCGCACGGTGGCCTAATTGGCATCTTCTCGCTCGTTAAAATCAATTACCCAACAGATCAAGGCTTGAAGGCGCGCATTACCTACGATGCGAATCATGTTTATCTGGAGATTGCGTTTGGGCCGGAAGGGTTCCCGCCCCCATTAGCCACGCAAACCGCGCATGAAATCAAACCCACGCCACCAGCCGTCTGTGGCACCCAGGCGCCGGGCACACCTTTCCGTCCCACAGTTGCCGGACTTACGTTCACTGAGCGGGTCGCGTACCAGTATTCGATCGAGGAGGTCTATTGGCGTCACCGGATTTGGCCGAAGGACAATCCGGAGCCTAAGCCGCCGGTCGATGCGGTGATCTCACGGGAGCAAATTGAACGAAAAGTCGAAGATTATCTTCGTAAATCGCAGGCTGTCGCAGATCAGTGGAGATCTCCAATAACCACGACCGAACTTCAGATTGAAATGGAGCGAATGGCTGGTCACACGAGGCAGCCTGAGATACTGCGAGAGTTATTTGAAGCGCTCGGGAACGATCCTCTTGTTATAGCGGAATGTCTGGCGAGGCCGATTTTGGCAGAGCGGCTTGTGGGTGAATTAACGCATGCTACGGACGGCTCGCCGGGCCGTCCGCTGGTTTCAACGCAAGATATGGCGCGCCCCCGCTCGAGTTCGCTCAAGGCAAGCTTGGTCGCGCCGTACCAGCCCACCTACACACTCCCCGAAATCCTTGATCCCTGTAGCGACGACTCTTGGACACCAACGAGCACCGCAGGTGTGCCTGATGTTCGATTTGAGCATACCGCCGTCTGGACCGGCAGCGAGATGATAATCTGGGGCGGATTCAACCTTTCACCTCCCTATCGTTTGAACACCGGCGGCAGGTACAATCCCGCTACCGACAGCTGGACAGCGACGAGCCTCGTGAACGCACCCGTCTCCCGAACTCTGCATACCGGCGTGTGGACCGGTAACGAGATGATTGTATGGGGTGGAGAGGGCAACGGTAGCCCTAGAGAAGTAAACACTGGCGGCAGGTACAATCCAATCACCGATAGCTGGGTAGCTACTAGCACTGCCAATGCGCCGCTCCCGCGGGAGCAACACAGCGCCGTGTGGACTGGCAGCGAAATGATTGTTTGGGGCGGGTTTAACGATCCCAATGTCCGGTTGAACACCGGCGGCAGATACGACCCTAACACGGACAGTTGGATAGCTACCACCACGATCAATGCGCCCGAGGCCCGATATGCCCATACCGTAGAGTGGACGGGCAGCGAAATGGTGGTGTGGGGTGGAACTAATGAAGCGATCTATTTGAACACCGGAGGCAGATACAATCCCAACACGGACAGTTGGACGGCCACCGGCATCCCCAATGATGTGCTGGGTCGTGTTGGTCACAGCGCGGTATGGACCGGCAGCGAAATGATTGTCTGGGGCGGTGCCGATTCTACGTTTAACGATTGCAACACTGGCGGCAGATATAACCCAAGGACGGATAGCTGGATGGCTACCAGCATCGACAACGCGCTCCATGTCCGAGATTCGCACACGGCGGTGTGGACCGGCAGCGAAATGGTCGTCTGGGGCGGCGGTTTCTGCTGTCCAGAGGTCGATTTTAATACTGGTGGCAGATACAATGCTGGCACTGACAGCTGGGTGGCCACCAGCACCGCGGACGCACCGCTTGCCCGAGTTTCTCACACGGCGGTGTGGACTGGCAGCGAGATGATCGTCTGGGGTGGGTACAACATCGAGGGCAACATCGATCTCAACACCGGCGGGAGATATTGCGCGCAACCCGCGGCGACGCCAACGCCAACCTCGACGCCTACTCCTACCGCGACGGCTACTCCAACTGCAACTCCAACCCCTACAGCCACGCCAAACGCGACACCCACGGCTACGACAACGCCTTTGCTTACGCCCACGCCTACCCCAACTGCTACGTCCGCCGCTACTGCCACGCCTACGCCTACTTCGACGCCCAGGCCGACACCGACGCCCAGGACTGAGACAACGCCCAGGGGTCGTCCTACCCCGCCGCCGCGCCCGTAGTTTTTGTCTATGAAAAAGAAACACATTACTCAATCCGCACCTGCCAGCCGTAGTCGCCTACTCCGCCGAAGCAGCTGCGAAGGCTGGATCGGCGAAGGTAGGTTCTTTAACCTGCGCATTGTAATTGGTCTGTTCATAGTCGTGGCCGGTGTCTATCTGGCGCTGGCAGGCCTTGGCGCGTTCTCCGTGCTCAGTGCGAGCATGGCGCAAGCGCAGCAAAAGAATAACATCATCACAAACTCGAAAAACCCTCTGGTCCCGAACGGGTTTGATTGTTCGAAAATTCATGAGCTAGGCATCGACAAGCAAATGAGCTTCCGGGCCGGCACCATCATGATTGCCTGCGGCCAGGCGCAGGGAGGTGGGGCTTCTGCGAGTTCGCCTCTGGGCGCCTTGACGCAATTTATCCGGAAACTGTTTTCACCGCTGGCGTATGGCTATGGCGGCACGGACGTGGACCTGATCACCGGCACCGAGACTTATCCGCAGGTTAGCCAATCGACGACGTTCTCCTGGGGCAACCCCGATAACCCCGACCAGATCGTTGTCGCCTATTTCGACTCACGAGGCGCCCACGCGAATCCGATCAACGGCTCGGGCGCATCAGTATCCACCGATGGCGGCCTAACCTTCACGCGCCTTACCGCCGCTAATGGTCAAAGCCCCTTCCCTAACACCGGGGGTGACCCCGTTGTTATCTATAACCGCCCGACCGGCACTTGGTACACGGTGCTGGAGGACGCGGCCTGTGGCTACGGCTTGGGCGGCTATAAATCCACCACTCCCTGGGATCCGTCCCCGGCTAGCTGGACCCATTATGGTTGCGTTCACAGCAGCAGCGGAGGCTCTGACGAGCGAGCGTCTGGCTGGAGCGACATGAACCCATCCTCTCCCTTCTATGGGCGGATGTATGTTTCATGGGGCGACTTCGGGCGCGGCGGGAATATCTTCGTTCGCTATTCTACTGACAATGGCAACACTTGGACCAACGAACGACAGATCACCACTACATTCATTCGCAACGTGCAGATCACCGGTGACCTGGTCACGGGCGACGTGTACCTCGCCGGCATGGATGAAGATGGCGGCAACGGTTGCAGTTCCGGCTGCGGCACCAGCCGATCGAACAAGATCTACCGCTCCACCGATGGCGGCAACACTTGGACCAATAGCTACACCGGATCGGCCTTCGTCGGCGCTTGCCGTAGTGCGGTGGGCTACTTCTGCGGTATGTACTCCAGCCCGGTGGCCGGTTATTGGCGATACATGGGTTGGGGCGAGCCAGCCGCCTATAACCATGTCGTTCACTACGTCTATGCCGCACGCAATCCCAGCACTGGCGACCCAGGCGACGTCTTCTACATCCGCTCCACTGATAGCGGGGTGACGTTCAGTGTGCCATTCCAGTTGAACAGTAACACCGACCCTGCCAAGGCGCAGTGGATGCCAAGTCTTTCGGTCAGCCCGAGTGGTACCCTCTTTACGGTCTGGTACGACGAGCGTGATGGCGGCGGGGCATCGACGTGCATAGCTGGCAGCAACAGCCCTTGTTACAGGATGTATGCGCGCAGGTCCAACGACAACGGCCTCACCTGGTTGCCTGACGATGCTTTCTCGGACGCAGTCAGCCCGCTGCCGGCGCAACCCGAACCGGGCATCGTACCGACGTATGTGAGCGACTACGACTACGCCTCGGCGTTGGCCACCAAGCACCTCGCTTCATGGGTCGACGGGCGAGTTCCCATCAACGGTACATATCAGCCGGACGCCTTCACAGATCGGGAACTTGTAGGTCCTACACCTACTCTAACGCCGTCGCCTACAGCGACTCCGACGCCGACAGCTACGGCAACTGCGACACCCAGCGCTACAGCCACGTCAACGGCGACACCCACCTCGACACCTAGACCAACACCTACACCGAGAATAACTTCGACCCCGCGGGCTCGACCGACGCCGCCGCCGCGCCCGTAAGAACGGGACGACTGCCCTTAGGAAAAGCGATGAGAATCCGTGCGGCAGCTCAAGCGGATCGCGAGGCGGTGTGGAATATTTTTCATGAAACAATTACACCGGCTTCCAGATTGTAGTCGCACAAAAGACAAGCCAGCCGAGTAACGTCCTCGCAGGCAAGCGGCTAGTTCCGCCGCCGCTGGTGCTTGATCCGATACGTAAGAAAACACTCGTCACCGATCTTGCGCATGTCGATCAACAAGCAACGCACGCTGTGGGGCAGAAATTCCTTGCTCAGACCTGTCAACGTAGGCGCCTTGCCTCCGCCGAACATGTACGGCGCGATTGTAAGATTGAGCTGATCGACTAAACCCTGTTCCAGCAAGGATCGAAAAAGAGTCGGCCCCCCTTCACACGCAAGCGTGCGGACGTTGTATTGATTCCGCAAAGTTTTCAACATCGCAGTGAGATCGACCTCCGTGGCATTCGTTAGGTGAAGCGTTGCTGTTTTATGCAAAGCCGCCTGATTTTTCGGAGGCATCCGTTTAGTTGAAAAAATAATGATCGGCGAAATGTCGGATTGAAAAATCTTCAGTCGATCGTCGATTCTCCCTTTGTTCGAGATGATCACGCGAAGCGGAGAGCGAGACTGACCGCGCTTGATCCGCAATTCCTGCAGTTCCGCCGGCACTCCGAGCCGCATGTTGTCGCGTTCCAGACTTGTGTGGCCGAGCAGAACCGCATCCGCTAGAGCGCGCTGGCGAAACAAATGCAGCTTGTCTTCACGTGAAGTGAAATCTACCGGCCCGAAATTCTTCGTCGTGACTTTGCCGTCGGCGGTCATTGCAAAAGTGGCAACCACGAATGGGCGGTTGCGGCTTGGATTCATTTGTTGAGGTCCGACTGGTTTTCACGGACAAAAGCGATGCGAGGACGCATCGCACTCCCAAAGCACTTCGTGCGAAATCTAAAGAGCTCGATTCCGTTTCGCGCAAGCTTTCGGAGTGCGGCGCGTCCTCGCGTCGCTTTCATTCCGGTTCCCCGAGCTCATGTTCCAGCGTGACAACTTCCTTTTCCATTTCGCGGAGTTTCACGTGTTCTGCTGCGCCACTCGGCTTGTAAAACAGATAAACAAAAGCGCCCGGGAGGCAGCAAACGAGAATAATAACAAAACTCAGCGATCCAATGAGAATGGCTTTTGCTTCCGGAACGCCACAGAGCCCGTTGAGCATGATCTGCAAAACTTTTTCACGGAGCCCGATTCCGGCGAAGCTGATCGGCAAAGCCGAGATCGTTCGTTCAACTGGCATGATGGCAAAGAAATCAATCAGCGGTACCCGGACGCCCAGCGCATACGCGGCAAACAGGAACGCTGTAAACGTTGCAAGATGTGCCACGATCGACACACCAAAGGCAACGAGGGATGCCCGCCAATGACGCGCATACAGATGATAGGCCGCGAAGATCTCAATCAGTTTTTCGCGTCCCGGAAAATGTGCGGGAAAATAATGGAACAGTTTGAATCCACTGATGACGAACGTCGCTACAAGAAAAGCAACCGACGCGCTCAGAATAATGAGCAACAACCAGAGTAAATTTCGGGTCTCCGGTTTCTGGGCAAGAAAGTCATACCGCAACGCGATAAGGGTGGCGGTGACGGCAACGAGCGCAACGAGCCCGATGAATCGATCGAACACTACCGCCAGCAATGCGCCGGCTTTCTTGTCAGGAGTTTCTTTTAGCAGGTAATAACTTTTGATAATGTCGCCGCCGGTGCCCCCGGGAAGAAATTGGTTGTAAAACAGCCCGATAAAAAAGAGTCCAGTCAGGCGCGGGACACTGAGGTGGATGTTTTGCACTTTCAACAACACGTGCCAGCGAAACGCGGCTGCTGCTTCCACCACCAGATAGGCCAGCATCGCCATTAGAACCCAGCGGTACTCCGCGTTCCGAAGCGCCTCAACCATTTGGGCGCGCCGGTTTGGATCGTGATAGACCCAATACAGGACCCCGATGGTGACGCTGACTTGGAGAATCGTGGCCAGAAGCTTCTTCATTCGCCAAAGCGTTCCTTCCAGATTCGAACGGACTGGCGAATCGCATCCGCCGTTTTGTTCGGGCTCATCTCCCAGACAAATAAGCAGTTTGTGGGAAAAAGCGGAACAAGTTTATCAAAGTCTATCGCGCCGGTAAAAGGCACCTCATGGTCTTTGGCCGGCCACACGCAGTCCTGCACATGGGAGCCAAAAGCCCTGGAGCCGACCGTGCCTAACCACTCGGCGTGATCAATGAACCCCAAATTCTCCTTAATTTGTGAGTGGCCGAAGTCGTGCCAGTAACCGACCTGCCCGGAATTCAATTCGTCCAGCAAGCTCGGCAACTCGCGTTCGCTTGGAATTTCTTCATAACCGCGCCGGCTTTCTAAGGCGATTCGGACATTTTTCGAAGCTGCGTGCTCGACGATGCGCCGCAGGCAATCCTTCACCCGCTGTACATGAAAAGGTGCGCGTCGTTCGCGGGTTTCCACCGCTTTGAGTTTAGCTCGTACGTATGCGCGAGAGAGGTGCTTGCCCGCTTTCGTCATCTTGATCAATCGATCGGTAATTGGCCGCATTTTCACCTGGCCCAAATGTAGCACCACAAACGGTGCGCCCAGTCGTTCGGCAAAATCAATTGTTTGAAAAGTTTGTCTTACCGCGCGCTCGCGTTCCTCCGGGAAAACAGCAGAAAGCTGATAACAATCTGGGGAAGCCACCATCACTTCGACAGGCAACGGACAGAAATTATGCAAACTTGTGAATCGCACCTGACCTGAATCGAACATTTTCTGAATTCCCGGCACCAGCGACAGACGTGTCCCGTGCCCCAATTCGATCGAATCAAACCCGAGTTCGGTTTTGATTTCGCGGAGCATTTCATCTCCTGCGGTGTGCCGCCCGGAGTTCCAGCAAGTGGAAAACGAAATCATCGGTTAACTGCATGGCGTTCGCCGCGGCGAACGCCATGCTTCAGCAGACCGGCTCAACTTCAGGCTCCGGCGCGGGCGAAACCGCCTGATCGCAAACGTGGCGTCCGGCAACACTCAAAACCGAAAAAGCAGCGATTCCATAGATCACTGATGCAATCGTCAGCGTCGTTCGCATTCCAATGAGATCGGCGAAACCGGGTATGATCAGGCCTGCAACAGGCATCAGACCGAAAAAGCTCATCCCTACAACCGCTGATACGCGACCCCGCAAATGCGCCGGCGCTTGCTCCTGCACGATCGTGTTCGTAAGGCCAAAATTCATTGAGAGGGCAATGGCGAGAGCGCCCATCGCGCAAGCAGTCAGCAAAAAACCTTGTGACACCGACATGAGAAAAACACCCACCGCAATGGTTACGACATTGCCGGTCATGAATTTCAACCGATTCTCGCGTGCAACACTGAGCAGGCCAATTGAACCGAGGAACGCGCCGCTGCCAGATATTGCCATCAGTCCGCCCATGCTTTTTGCACCAAGGTGAAGAATATCGCGCACGTAGAGCGGCAGCATGACTGAGATCGCCGGGAAAACGAAGATCGTGTTCAACGCAATCAGCACGATAAGGGAAACAATGATGCGATTGGAGCGAACATAGCGAAATCCCTCCAGGATCCCGCTACGGCGTTGTTGTTCTTCCTCCGGTGTGCCCATCAGCCGTTTCGGTAGCGAGATGAGTGCTGCGATCAATGCCACAAACGAGAGCGCGTTTGTGAAAAATGCCGACGCCGCGCCCCACCACCCGACAAAAAGACCGGCCAGCGACGGACCAATCAAACGCGATCCGTGAAACACTGATCTATCGAGAGCAACGGCTGCGGCGATCTCATCGCGCTTCACCAACTCCGGCACAAGCGCACTGATAGCCGGCATTTCGTAAGCAAAAGCAATCCCCAGGAGCAGCGCAAAGAAAATAATGTGCCAGATGCGGATCTGACCGCTCATCACCAAGAATCCCAATCCCACAGCAAAGACGATTTGCGCAATTTGCGTGGCTACCAGGATCTTGCGTTTGTCCAGCCGGTCAGCCAATGAGCCTGCAATCGGCGCGAGTATCAACGCTGGCAAGCCCGCAGCGAAGTTGACCAGCCCAAGGAGAATCGCCTTGTTCGTGAGTCCGCTCATGACCCAGCTTTGGGCCATCATTTGCATCCACGTGCCACTGTCGGAAATAAGCGAACCGATGATGTACCGGCGAAACGGTCCCTGACGTAGCAGCGCCAGCGACTTCGATCCAACCGGTTTTTCCTGCGCGTTCATCGCAAAAACACTCATCGTTGTAGAGGCGTTTGTGTCAAACGGCTGAGTCTGCACTGGGCGAAGTTCAATGCTCAGAGGAAGGTTGCTGCAGTTCGTTTACCAAAGCGCCATTGCCGAGCGAATCCCGTTTGGTATTTTGGACCATGCGCATCGACAGATACACGCAGAAAATGCAGGAGGGGCTGCAGGCGGCGCAGGACCTCGCGTCGCAACTGAACAATTCCGAAGTCACGAACGAACATTTTCTTTCCGCTCTGCTGGATCAAAGCGATGGAATAGCTCGTCCGCTCCTCGAGAAGATTGGGGCAAATGTTGATCAGTTGCAGGAACGGCTTCGCGCGGAGTTGGAGCGTCGCCCGAAAATCCACGGCAGCGCGGCCGATCTGCGTATCTCGAACGAACTGCGCACCGTGCTGGACAGCGCCGAGAAGGAGATGTCCAAGCTCAAAGATGAGTTCACGAGCGCTGAGCATTACCTCCTCGCGCTAGCTGGCGCAAACGTTCCTGCGGCAAAATTGCTGAAGGAACTGGGCGTCACCCGCGACAAGCTGATGCAGGGGCTTCAGCAAGTGCGCGGCTCGCAGCGGGTGACAGATCAAAATCCAGAAGGCAAATTTCAGGCGCTGGAAAAATACGGGCGCGACCTCACGGAATTGGCGCGGCGCGGCAAGATCGATCCGGTGATCGGACGCGACAACGAAATTCGCCGCGTAATGCAGGTGCTTTCGCGCCGAACAAAGAATAATCCGGTGCTCATCGGCGACCCGGGTGTTGGTAAAACGGCAATTGTCGAAGGTCTGGCAAGGCGCATCATCAGCGGCGACGTCCCCGATTCGTTGAAAAACAAACGCATCATTGCGATGGACATTGGCGCAATGATCGCGGGCGCGAAGTACCGCGGCGAATTTGAGGACCGGCTCAAAGCATTCTTGAAAGAGGTGACCGATGCGCAGAGCCAAATCATTCTCTTCATTGACGAACTGCACACGATTGTGGGAGCCGGTGCAGCGGAAGGCTCGGTCGATGCATCGAATATGCTCAAGCCGATGCTGGCGCGCGGCGAGCTCCGCACCGTTGGGGCGACCACAATCGATGAATACCGCAAGTATATCGAGAAAGACGCAGCGCTGGAGCGACGTTTCCAGCCGGTGCTGGTGAACGAACCGAGCGTTGAAGACACAATCGCGATCCTGCGTGGGTTAAAGGAGCGATACGAAGTCCACCACGGCGTGCGTATTACTGATGGAGCATTGGTCGCGGCAGCGGTCCTGTCGCATCGCTACATCACGGATCGCTTTCTGCCGGACAAGGCAATCGACTTGGTCGATGAAGCGGCGTCGCGTTTAAAGATCGAGCTCGATTCGATGCCCACCGAAATTGATGTGATCGAGCGCCAGATCATGCAACACGAAATGGAACGCCAGGCGCTCAAGAAAGAAAAAGATCCGGCGAGCAAGGAACGTTTGAAGAAGCTCGAGAAGGAATTGGCCGCGCTAAAGGAAAAATCGAATGCGCTAAAAGCCGAGTGGCAAAAGGAGAAAGCGCTCATCGATGAGCAGCGGAAAGTGAAGGAAGAAATCGAGCGATTGCGAACTGAATTAGAGCGCGCGCAGCGCCGCGGTGAATTGAGCAAGGCAAGCGAGATCCAATACGGTCATATCCCTGAATTGGAAAAAAAACTCGCCGATTTTACTGCGAAATCGGCCAAGACTAAAAAGCGTTTGCTCCGCGAAGAAGTGACAGAGGAGGACATCGCCGAGGTCGTTTCGAGCTGGACGGGCATTCCGGTTTCCCGTTTGCAGGAAGGCGAGCGCGAGAAGCTCGTAAAGCTCGAGGATCATTTGCACCTGCGCGTCGTCGGTCAGGACGAAGCCATTAAGGCCGTGGCTAACGCCGTCCGCCGCGCTCGGGCAGGTTTACAGGATCCGAATCGACCGCTGGGTTCATTCATTTTTCTCGGACCTACTGGCGTTGGAAAGACGGAATTGGCCCGCGCGCTTGCGGAATTTTTGTTCGACGACGAGAACGCCATGATCCGCATCGACATGAGCGAATACATGGAGAAACACACGGTGGCGCGCTTGATCGGCGCGCCACCGGGTTACGTCGGGTACGAGGAAGGCGGTCAGCTTTCGGAAGCAGTGCGTCGGAAACCGTATTCGGTCGTGCTGTTCGATGAAATCGAAAAAGCGCATCCGGACGTATTCAACGTGCTACTGCAAGTGCTCGACGACGGTCGCATCACGGACGGGCAGGGGAGAACGGTCGATTTCAAGAACACGGTCGTCATCATGACTTCCAACATCGGCTCGCAATACATTATGGAGGAAGAATCTCCCGAAGCGCGCCGGCGACTAGTGATGGATGCGTTGCGCGCGCATTTTCGGCCTGAGTTTTTAAATCGTGTCGACGAGATCATCATTTTTGACCGGCTCAGTGAAGAGGAGCTAAAGAAGATTGTCGAAATTCAGCTTGGCCGCTTGTCGAAACGTCTTGAGCAACAAAAGATCACGCTCAAGCTATCCGATTCCGCGAAGGCACTGCTCGCGCGCGAAGGCTACGATCCCGTTTACGGCGCGCGCCCCTTGCGGCGTGCCATTCAAAGAGCGATTCTCGATCCGCTCAGCATCGATATTCTCGAAGGCAAAGTCCGCGAAGGTCAGACCGTTCACGTTGACGCCAAAGACGGCGCACTTGAATTTCGCGAAAAATAGTTCTCACTACTCATTCTTGTAGTGAAGACGAGAACCAAGACGAACATCCGGTTCAACGGCCGGGAGTATGCGAATGCGGATGAGATGCCGTCAGATGTCAGAGCGGCGTATGATCGCGCCGTGGATGAGATGCCGCCGCTCCATTCCGGAGCGCGGCTCGCGGCGAAACTGAACGCGAAGATCATCGTCAATGGGAACGAGTTTAGTAATGCCGGCGAAATGTCAGTAGACGATCGACATTTGTATCACGAAGCGCTCGAGGCGCTTTTCCCGCCGGATATTGCTGTATCCGCCCGCGAGGCGGGCGAAACCAACGGCGAAAAACGCTCGCCGATCATGGGCACGGTGAAAAAACGCTTATCACAAGCTGCAAGAGTTCTTCGCCTAAGACGCTAAGCTTGCTTCGGCTAGCGGTTGACCCGCCTTCGCCAGGCTTCGGCGTGGCGAGCACAACCGACGCTACAACTTTTAGCCTTGCGCGGTCACTTGCCTGAACGCGCTGACGAAACTTTCCATCTCGGCTTTCTTCCCGATCGTAAGGCGCATGTGGTTTGGAAGAGCTGGGAACAACCGGCCCACGTGAACCTTGCGCTCTTTCATTGCCTGGATCAGCGGCGCGACAGGGCGTTTGCAATCGAACATGATAAAGTTGGCTTGTGACGGAATTTGTTCATAGCCCATTTTGTCGAGCTCAGAGGTCACGAATGTTTTCGCTTCACGGTTCAAACGTTGACCGTTTGGAACATGATCAAGATCATCAAGACTCGCGGTTGCTGCGGCCAGAGCCATGCAATTGACGCTGTCCCACATTTGATTTCGGCGCAGGCGATCGATCGTTTCCTTCTGGGCGACACAATAGCCACAGCGCAATCCTGCCATGCCATAAATTTTCGAGAATGTGCGTGAGACAATCAGGTTCGGATGATCTTTCACGAGCGCGATCACACTCTCGTAGTCGGGGCTGTCGGCATAATGAAAATATGCTTCATCGACGAGAATCATCGTCTGCGGCGGAGCGGTCCCGATGAGATCGCGCAGTTCGTCCTTTGGCGTGATGCTGGCAGTCGGGTTGTTCGGGTTGCAGACATAAATCAAACCCGCTTTCGCAGAATCACGCATTTTCGGCAGGTCATGCTGAAAAGTGCTGGTCAATGGCACCTTGACGATCTCAGCACCATTGGCGCTGGCATTATTGAGAATTGCTTCAAAAGTCGGATCCGCCGCCACAAGCTTCCCGTTTTGAGATCCGGTGAACGTTTCTGCACAGAGTTTCAGGATTTCGCCCGAACCGTCCCCGAGCAGGATCTGATCGTGATTGACGCCGTTGAGCTTCGCCAGTTTGTCAATTAGCACGTTGTTGTGTTCGTCTGGATAACGACAGGCAAGGCCGAACGAATCCGTTATCGCTTGAAATGCTTTCGGAGATGGACCGTAAGGATTTTCATTCGCGCTCAAGCGCACGATGCCCCCTTCCGCTAAAGGCGTAGCAACGGACTGAGTCGGCTTTGCAAAAGAAAGCGGTGGCCTAACGACTGCCGCTGCCGCCCCTGCACCGACGAGGCGTGCAAAATCGCGACGGGAAATCGAGATGGTATTCATAGCTGTTACTGATAGGACGATCTCGTCCGTAACGCGAGATCGAATTGCGGGTTATCGGGTAGCGCGCGCGTCTCGCGTGCTGGTTTCGGCGTCGCGCCGAAACAATCTTCCTTTGGACTTCATCGGCGTCGACGGAGGGATTGGAAGAAAAGTTCGCGATCGCGAGGACGCGCTCGCCAGACACGCGAGACGCGTGCGCTACCCAGATGGCAGAGTTGCGTTTACAATCGGCTGTGATCCTTACGGTATTGAAACAGCGCAGGCGACGCCGCTTGCGAGCGCGACCGTTCCCGAAAAACTGGCTGACGCTGATTCAGCGCCACGTTGTATTTTTCCACAGACTATCGGCGAGTGACCGCGCGGAACTACTTGGTCACATTCAGGTTTTTCTTGCCGAAAAACGCTTTGAAGGATGCGGCGGTTTCGCGATAACCGATGAGGTCCGCGTGACCATCGCGGCGCAAGCTTGTCTTCTATTGTTGCACCGCAGAACGGATTATTTCCCCGGTCTGCTCACGATTCTCGTTTATCCATTGACGTACATGGTGGAAGAAAAACGACAGATTGGAGAGCATCTTTGGCAAGAGGGGACTGTGAGTCGCCTTGGCGAGACCGGTCGTAGAATGGGCTCGTTGGTTCTGTCCTGGGGTGCTGTCAAACATGGTGCAGCTGATCCCTCCGATGGTAAGAACGTTGTTCTGCACGAATTTGCTCATCAGCTCGACTTCGAAAATGACGCAGCCGACGGGGTGCCGGAATTGGCAACGCGCGAACAACAATTAGCCTGGGCCGCCGTGATGAGATCCGAGTTTGCTTCCCTCCGCGCTGCTGAGGAGAGCGGGATTCCCACGCTGCTTAACACGTACGGAGCCACTGATCCTGTCGAGTTCTTCGCGGTATCAGTAGAAGCATTCTTTGAGCAACCGCGTGAGTTGCTGGCTCGTCATCCGCAACTATATGCGGAGCTGCAAAAGTATTTTCAGCAGGACCCGGTGGAGTTTTCTACAGAGAGTTTGGGCCAGGAACAGCTATCGTCATCCTGAGCGGATCCCGCGTACGCGGGAGAAGCCGAAGGATCCCGTGGCGCTGCCGTGAAGTAATGCCACGGGATTGAAACCCTGGCCTCGCGGACTTCTGCGTTGCAGCCTCGACTTTCGCTCGGAATGACAACGAACTTATTGCGGCTGGGGGACGGATCGGCGTTTCACCGGAACGATGAGTTACATTTTTAAGCGGCTCCTTGCGCAGTTGTCGAGGCGACGATCAAACTAACTTCACGCATGGCCACCGATGCCTCAGAGTATAGACAATCGGTTACTTCTGATTGGATCGAAAGCTATGGCCGCGGTGGAGGCGTAGGACGAACCCTGGGAGTTGGCTCATTCCTCGGAGTTGGCGTCGGCCTAGGAGTGGGCGTGGGCGTCGCTGACGGCGTAGGCGTAACTGCAGGCGTCGCTGTTGCCGTAACCGTAACGGTCGACGTAGCAGTGGCGGTAGCTGTAGCTGTCGCGTTTGGCGTAGCTGTGGATGTCGCCGTCGGTGTGGGACTCTGAGGTGTTGGGGTGGGAGTAAGCGTCGCTGTTGCAGTAGCGGTGGGCGTTGTAGTTGGCGTAGCTGTGAGAGTCGGAGTTGCAGTTGGCGTGGGCGTTGGTGTTGCGCCGGCTTTCGCGCAGTATTTGCCGCCCGTGTTCAAAAAGACGCGGTTGCCGCCCACCCAGTAGGCGCCGCCCCAGACAATCATTTCAGTGCCGGTCCATACCGCCGTGTGTGAATCCCGGGCATGGGGCGTGCTGACCATACTCGTTGCTAGCCAGCTGTCTGTGCCTGGATTGTATCTGCCACCGGTATCCAAGCTCACATCGGGGGGCCCGAACTCGCCGCCCCAGACGACCATTTCCCTGCCAGTCCACACTGCGGTGTGAGAGTCGCGTGCAGAGGGGGCGTTGATTGTGCTTATCGGCATCCAGCTATCACCCGTCGGGTTGTATCTGCCGCCGGTATTGCAATCGTTAAACGTCGAATCAACGCCGCCCCAGACACCCATTTCGCTGCCGCTCCATACTGCCGTGTGAGCAATTCGACCGAGCGGCGCATTGGCGAGTCCAGTAGGTGTCCAACTGTCTTGGATTGTATCTGCCCCCGGTGTTCAAATAGATCGTTTGATTGGTTCCACCCCACACCACCATTTCGCTGCCCGCCCAGATCGCTCTGTGGTCCCATCGCGCCTCCGGCGCGTTGGTCGTGCTGGTAGAGGTCCAACTGTCGGTGTCTGGATTGTATCTGCCGCCGGTGTTGAACCAGTCGTCAGGGTCGCTGAACCCGCCCCAGACGATCATTTCGCTGCCGGTCCATACCGCGCTGTGATCGTCTCGTGGGCTGGGCGCGTTGTTGGTGGTGGTAGCTAACCAGCTATCGGTGATTGGATTGTACCTACCGCCGGTGTTTACTTGTCTAGGATTGCTACCGTTGCCCTCTCCACCCCATACAATCATCTCGGTGCCAGTCCACACGCCGGTATGCAGAGTTCGGGGGACAGGTGTGTTGACGAGGGATGTAGATATCCAACTGTCCGTAGCTGGATCGTATCTGCCACCCGTGTTCAAACGGTAGGGAGGCGAAAAGTTAATTCCCCCCCAGACAATCATCTCGCTCCCGGTCCATACTGCGGTGTAAGACTCTCGCACGTCCGGCGCATTGACGGTGGCGGTTGGAGTCCAGGTATCGTCCGTGCAGCCCAGTGGGACGGAGATTTCGGGAAGCTTGTACGCAGCGTTTCGGACCGTGGTCGCGGCGTTTTGGTAGGGCGCGACCGTCAGGCGCGCCGGATTGTACGGCGAAGATAACGGACGGTCCGGTGCTGCGTCCCCACAATTCGTGAGTTCATGAAAAGTCCGCTCCACCAGAATCGGTCTGGCCAGACACTCTGCGATCACGAATGGATCATTGTAGAGCGCCGCAAAAAGTTCTCGCAACACGTCAGGCTGTTTCGTGTGACTGGCCATGCGATCCATTTCAACCTGAAGTTCGCTGGCCGTAATTGGTCGTCCCCGGTGATCGGCTGCCAACTGCGACTTGCGAAGATTATCGGTGATTTTCTTCTCAATTTGCTCCCGCGAGATCACCGCATCGAGCGGCGGCTTCGGCCCCAGATTGTCCTTCGGCCAGATCCGATGACGCCAGCGCACCTCCTCAATCGCCCGCTGATAGGCTACTCGCTGCGCAAAGGTTAGCGTTGTATTCGAAGGCTTCCCAGGCGCTTTAGTACTGCACAAGGCTGTAGGGATCTCGATCCCCAGCAGACACGCGATGGCCGGACAGCAAAAATGAACTATCAACGCACGCACACTTACTGACACGAGGATTCAACATGAAGAACGACGTCAGTACCGTTAACGTAACGGATGCTCGGACTCAGGCATCCGGTGTAAGTGAATGAGTAGCTCGAGAACTGGTCGTACGGAGTGGAGGCGTGCAAGAGCGTAAAATCTCCCGTAAAGAGGCCGTTCAGCGTCACGGACAGTTTGCCGTTCAGGAACGCTGCACCCGAGACTTGGGCGTTGTCCACACTGGTCGAGCTAACGTTGCAGCGCGTGTTAGCGTTCGCGCCGAAGGAAAGATTGCCGTCGATAGTGAGAGTGCCACTCGGCGCAAGCGTGCCATCGATGGTCATTCCATCGGCCGTGCTGACCGTGCCGTTGCCTGTCAACGTACCGGAGTTGTACACGCGAACGCTCCCGGCGCTGACGGTTGACCCATTTGTTACGTTCAGGAGAGCGACCCCGCCGGGAGTGTTATTGTACCCGCCTACGTCAAACCGTCCGCTGAGTGTCCATAGTCCGCCGCCATTTAGCGTTGCCGATCCCTGTGAGGGAGGGAGTAGCTCGTTTGTAAGCGACGCGATTGACGCACTTGCGCTCATAACGCTGTCTCCGTCGGTAATGACGAGATTGCCCTTGCCTCGATAGCCGATAATAATGGCTTGGCCAACGGTCAATCCGCCAAATGGCGCGCTGACCTCGACTGTGCCCCACTGGTCGGGATTCAGGCCAAGGGTGAGCGAGAGAGCCACAGCCTGGCCCGCGTCGAGAGTGATCTGTGCTGTACCACCATTGTTGATAAAGGCGTTGGGCGACGGATCCGGTTCTCCATTGTTCCAGTTCGGTCCGTAGAACCAAGTGCTGGTACCAACCTGCCAAGCCGTGGTCGCCCCAAAAGCGGTCGATATGGAAAGCACTAATGCGGTTATCGTGAGCAGAATTCCATTCTTCCAAGAACGTGCTGGTGCTATTTGTGAAGCGTATTTCGTTTTCAGGGTGGTTATGTGGGTAGTCTTATTCTTGCGATTTTTGTCGTGCCCGTGGCTTTATTAAATCCGCAAAAGAATTACAAGCTTTTTAGAAAAATTTGTGGGCGACGAAAAAGAATTGGCCGGGCATTGATGTAAAGAGCCCGCTCGATTGACGCGCTCTTCGCTTGATCAGATGCAGGATGGCGACCTGGTGCAAGCTGCGCAGCGAATTCGCGATCTCGCGAAGTAGGCACGCTGCACTCGCGCCGTTCCTACCAGTTCGACGATAGAATTATTGCGGCTGCGGGACGATTCGAAGATATGGCTTGGGCGCTTTCCAGCCTTGCGGATAACGCTTCTTTGCCTCTTCGTCCGACACCGAGCCGGCGATGATAACGTCCTCTCCGGGCAACCAGTTGACCGGCGTAGCCACCTGGTGCTTCGCAGTCAGTTGCAGTGAGTCGATCACTCGGAGCACTTCATCGAAATTCCGGCCCGTTGTCATTGGATAGACAAGTATCAGCTTGATCTTCTTATCTGGTCCGATGACGTAAACATTACGCACAGTCGCGTTATCGGCCGGTTTGCGCGATTTGGCGTCTCCCTGGGTATCGGCCGGCAACATCCCATAGAGTTTCGAGACCTTGAAGTCCGCATCGCCGACGATTGGATAGTTCGGTGCATGACCTTGAGTCTCTTCGATGTCCTTCGCCCATCCTTGATGATCGCCGGTCGAATCGACCGACAATCCCATGATCTTTACATTTCTGCGCTCAAACTGCGGTTTGATCTTGGCCATGTAGCCAAGCTCGGTCGTGCAGACCGGCGTGAAGTCCTTCGGGTGCGAAAACAAAACGGCCCACGAATCGCCAATCCAATCGTGGAACCTGATCCGTCCTTCACTGGTTTCTGCTTCGAAATCAGGTGCTGTATCTCCAATCTTCATTTGTTTTTCCTCCTCTATGCTTTGAGTTGTTGGGTCAAGTTGTTTTCAAATCTCGGAGCGAAAGTCAATATTGTTTGGGCCAATTCAGCCAGCGCCCTTACGACCCTATCAATTCACAGAATTTTTGCAGATCGATGTTGCCACCGGAGATGATCGCGACGATCGGCCCTTTGCCAGCTTTCCCGCTCAATGCCGCAGCGACTGGCAACGCGCCGGCACCTTCGGCAATGACACGTGCTTTTTCAGCCAACAGTCGCATCGCTTTTTTTGTGTCCTCGAGAGTGACAACGAGGTAGCCGTCCACAATCGGTCTCATGCGTTCCCACATGCGAGGGAACATGCTTTGACCGCCGGCGCCATCAACAAATGACGATTTCCAGTTTGGAAACTCTTGCGGCGAACCTTTCTCGAACGACAGCGCTGCTGGCGCTGCAGTCTCCGGTTCAACGCCGAATATTTTTACTTCCGGTCGTAGTGCCTTGATTGCGCTGGCCACGCCCGTGATTAATCCGCCGCCGCCAATGCTGGCGATGACAGCCGCAACGTCTGGCGCGTCTTCGAGAATTTCCAACCCCATCGTGCCATGACCAGCAATAAAATCGTCGTCATCGAACGGATGAATGAATGTTCCATCAACTCCCGCAAAAGATCTTTCATCGAGCGCTTTCCAGGCAATCTCGTAGGGCACTGGAACTAGTGACGCCCCGAGCGTTTTCATTCGCTCCAATTTTGATTTCGGCGCCGTCTCAACGACCACAACCGTGCACGGTACGCGGGCTACCCTCGCTGCATAAGCAACACCTTGCCCTGCGTTGCCAGCGCTTATTGTCCACACCCCGCGCCTGCGTTCTTCCTCGGAGAGCAATGCCACTGCGTTTGCTGCGCCCCGCAGTTTGTAAGCGTTGATTGGCTGGAGATTCTCCAGCTTGAGACGGACGTCCGGAAATTCCGGTCCGAGTTCGAGGCGAATCAGTGGCGTGCGAACAATTGTGTTTGCAATTCGTTTACGCGCTTCCTGTATTTCTGATAATTGGATCGGTCGAACCGGCTGGAGCATCATTGGCTCACTGTAGAGGCAGCCGTGGCGGCTGCAATCCTATGTGACCACAACATAAATCGGGGCGGCACAAAGAGTTTGAACGCTTTGCTAGCGTAGATATTTCGATTGTCCACCCTAAGGTAAGCCTCACCAACAAATGGCTAAACGAACAGCGCGAAAGAGAGAGCCTGCTCTTGTTGCGGCGGCGAAAAGACGAGGCACCATCCCGCTTAGCCACACTATAAGATTGAAGCGACCCGATCTCTTGATCCTGCTGGGTCTCGCGGTGATAACGTTTGGGATTTACGCGCAAGTAATCGGGCATCAGTTCATCGCGCTCGATGACCCCACGTACATCCGGGAAAATCCAATGGTGAATCGCGGTGTTACGCTCGCGGGGCTCACTTGGGCGTTCACCACGTTCTACGCGGCAAACTGGCATCCGCTCACGTGGATCGCGCATATGATCGACAGCCAACTCTTCGGCATGAACGCAGGCGGCCATTTGCTCGTTAACGCCGTAATTCATGTGGCAAATACGCTGCTGCTGTTTTGGCTTCTTCTTGGCACGACTCGAGCCCGATGGCCGAGCGCACTGGTCGCAGCGCTTTTTGCGCTGCATCCGTTGCACGTGGAATCAGTCGCTTGGGCGGCCGAACGCAAGGATACGCTCTCGACGTTCTTCGGCCTCCTTTCACTTATCGCTTACACGCAGTATGCCGAGACGCGCTCGCGCAAGTGGTACGCGTGGACTGCCCTTGCCCTTGCGCTAGGTCTATTAGCCAAACCGATGCTGGTGACCTGGCCTTTCGTGATGTTGTTATTCGACTACTGGCCGCTGAGGCGTCTGGCAGATGCGACATCGAAAGACTATCGGCGAGGCGCTTCGCACAGGGGAGCGACCACAGGAATCGCGTCCCTAGTGAGGGAGAAATTACCATTGTTTTCCATCGTTGCGGTGTCGGCGGTCATGACATACATCGCGCAATCTCATGATCGCGCAGTGCGCACACTAGCTGATGCCCCCATTGCGCTGCGGCTGTCGAACGCGCTTGTCTCATACGTGAAATACTTACTGCTCGCGTTCTGGCCGAATGATCTGGCGATCTACTATCCGTTTGCGGGCATACCGGCCTGGCAGATCCTCGGGGCAGCGTTTCTGCTGATTGGAATTACGGTGTTTTGCGTTTCTCAACGGAGAATTCGGCCGTACCTCATGGTTGGCTGGCTTTGGTTTCTGGGAACACTAGTTCCGGTTATAGGAATCGTTCAGGTTGGCGGGCAAATCATGGCGGACCGCTATTTCTATATTCCGTCGATCGGTTTGTTTATTGCACTCGTATTCGGATTAGCGGAGTTCGCTAAGAGCTGGCGGGTTGCGCCAGCGCTCAGCGCAGGAATAGCAGGCGGGATTCTAGTGATTCTTGCTACGCTTACGAACGCACAAATTCAGCGCTGGCGTGACAGCTTCACTTTGTTTGAGCACACGCTCGCAGTCACTCCACCTAATCTCCGCATAGAACACAATCTCGGCGTGGCCTTGGGCGCGAGCGACAGATACGATGAAGCCGCAACGCATTTTGAGAAGGCATTGCAGATCGACCCGAATTTCTACGACGGCCTTGTGGCCATGGGCGTTACCCGTGCACACCAAGGCCAGCTCCCGAAAGCCATCGAGTATTTTCAAGCCGCAATCCGTTCACAGCCGGACGCGCCGAAAGCACACGTGCAGTTGGCGCACGCACTGTGGACGCAGAACCGCGATCAGGCTGCGCTTGAGGAGATGCGCCGCGCGTCACAACTTGCGCCCAAAGACCCAGACATTCGGGCTGACTTTGGACTTGCGCTGGGGATGGTGGGCAAAATTCCAGAGGCTATCGAAGAACTTCACGAAGCGCTCCGGTTGAATCCTAATAGCGCCGAGGCTCACAACAATTTGGGTTTAGCCTTGCTCGCCTCCGGCAAACCGCGCGAAAGCATTCCCGAATTTGAAGTGGCGCTGCGTCTGAACCCGGAGTTGAAAGGCGCAGCCGACAATCTCCAGCGCGCGCAAGCGCAGTTAGGCTCCCAAAGATAGCAGCGCAACCTTACGACGGCAGGGATCGCCCGCCAGTGGTCCAGGGACGCGACCGCGGGTTTTTCGTTGTTGTAGCGGTGGATGGTGACCTTGGCCGCAGAGGGCAACATCGTGCCGAGCACATTTGCGTTCTGGAAATATCTTAAGAAAAGGCTTGACACTCTCTTAGGGGACTTCGTAAAACCCGGGCCAGGACAACAATCAACGGGAATAAAACCACACAACTTCACAACGAGAAGAAAGGGCAAATCATGAAAAAGAAATTCATTCCGCAACTGGCACTAAAGCTCACAAAGAAGAATGCGATTCTGCTCACCATAACCGCTTTAGCGCTTTGCGCCTCGCCTGGCAGTCGCGGTGACGCGGACTGTTTACTCTTGGCGTATTGGGACACCTGAACAGGTGATTGGTTCAACCCGTCGAACTGGGGCCCGAGCCACAACGCGGTGCCCGATTGCGGACAGTGTTGTCTACAACCTTGGGAGGCGGACATCAACAACGGTGGCAAGGCTCAGATTACCTCGACGACTCAGATCGCCTATGCCTGCGAGACGTTTCTTGGCAAGGACTCGGGGCAGTCTGGCACATTGGCTGTGAATCAGGGTAGGTTGGATCAGTGCAGCTTAATGTGGGTCGGGTACGATGGCACAGGCACTCTGGCCATTACCACCGGCGGGGTTGTTAACACGCTCGTAGGCGGGTTCATCGCAGCACACGCGGGTTCAAACGGCGCGGCCACCGTGGACGGGACAAACTCTAAATGGACAGTGACGGTGGGCGGCGCGGGGCTCTACGTGGGCGGGACTGATGGCAGCACGGGCGGAACTGGCCTGTTAACTGTCAAGAACGGCGGAGCTGTTACCGCAGCGAGTCTTCACGTGTGGAACTCTGGAACGTTGACGGGCAACGCAACCGTTACAGTGAATTCTCCTTCGACGCCCGTTGTAACCGTCGATGGCACGCTTGCGCCTAGTTGGACACTCACCGTTAACGGCAATCTGACCTTTGCCAACCTCAATGCTACCATGCAGTGCAACGTTACACCGGACAACTTGAACAGTGTCGATGCCGAGGTCTCGGGGGCAGTGGCGCTTAACGGCAAATTGTCAGTGACCATGACTGGCAATTTTACGCCGGGAGCGCGGTTCACTCTGTTGCACGCGACGGGCGGCTTGGGCGGCACGAGGTTTTCGACTCAGTCAATTACGTTCCCGCCAGGTCAAAACTTCACTCCGAAGATCAATTACGACGCGAACCACGTCTATCTTGATCTTCAACCCAACACGGGTTCCTAGGCGAATCTTTCTTTGTCGCGGGAGCTGTGGCACCGAGACCGCTGCAGGCGCTTCGAAAGCTAGGTTTCCCGCGGTTCAATTCTTTCGCCATGGCGAACTCGACTGGCAGGGAAATACTGCGATGATCAAACGACGTGCCAGAAATGTCGGTGTGCGTGCCGATTGGGCTGCCTCGATATCCGTCCTTTTATTCTCGCTGGCGACCCCATTGCTGACGCTCGTCAATTCGGCAATCGCTGCGAAGGATCATCGTGAAGCATTGACATTTGCGGAGCGCGTAACTTATCAGCGAGCGATCGAAGAGATCTATTGGCGGCACCGGATTTGGCCGAAAGGGAATCCGCGGCCGAAGCCTCCATTGGAAGCGATTATCTCGGAGTGTGGGCTCGAACAGAAAGTGCAAGATTATCTTCGCAAATCCCAACTGGTCGCTGATCAACGGCGATGGCCAATCACTGCAAGCGAACTTCAAGCCGAGATGGAGCGCATAGCCGGCCATAGCAGACAACCGGACGTGTTGCGCGAACTCTTTGCCGCGCTCGGCAACGATCCGTTCCTGATTGCAGAATGCTTGGCCAGACCGGTCGTGGCGGAGCGGTTGCTAGCAGGAAGCGAAGGTCGATCGAGCCGTCTCCTGCTCGATGGAAAGTTCAATCGCCAAGCGATCAAGAACTCTCGGTCTCCGGCTACGGCTGCCATCGCGCGCAAAGCGGTCAATCTACCTACAGTCTCGATGGAAATCCAACTGAACAACGTCGCGTACAAACTCCCGCAAATCTCCACAGACTGCAACGACGATACTTGGTCGGCTACTACGACCCTCAATGCGCCCGACGCACGCTGGGGCCACACCGCAATCTGGACGGGCAGTGAAATGATTGTCTGGGGCGGATCCTTTATTGACAACGTATATCATTACTTCAACACCGGGAGGAGATACAGCCCCGCTACCGACACTTGGATAGCCCCGAGTACTACCAACGCACCCACTGCCCGATGGCGTCACACCGCCGTGTGGACGGGCACTGAAATGATTGTCTGGGGAGGATATGGTGGTAACGACGAGTTTTTGAACAGTGGCGGCAGATATAACCCGACCGACGATAGCTGGACAGCTATGAGCACAGCCAGCGCGCCGACCGCCCGAATCTCTCCCAGCGCGGTATGGACCGGCAGTGAAATCATCGTTTGGGGCGGGTACAATTACACCAACGGGCGTTTCAACAGCGGGGGGCAGTACGATCCAGGTACGGACAGCTGGGTAGCTACCAACACCATCAACGCGCCCGAGGCTCGATGGTACCACACTGCAGAGTGGACGGGCAACGAGATGATCATCTGGGGTGGAACTAATGAAACGATCTATTTGAACACCGGCGGCAGATACAATGCAAACACGGACAGTTGGACGGCCACCGGTGTCCCGAACGATGTGCCGGGACGCGCCGGTCACACTGCGGTATGGACCGGCGGCGAAATGATTGTGTGGGCCGGCACCGACTCCACCTTTAACGATTGCAACACCGGGGGAAGATACAACGCGGCCGCCGATAGCTGGACGGCTACAAGCACCCTCAATGCCCCGTCGCCGCGAGAGTCTCACACCGCCGTGTGGACCGGAAACGAAATGATCGTCTGGGGCGGGATCTTTTGTTCCCCGTGCATGGATTTTAACGACGGGGGTAAATATAACCCCGGCACTGACAGGTGGGTACCCACGAGTACGACAAATGCAGCCCATGCCCGAGATCATCATACGGCGGTGTGGACCGGCAATGAAATGGTTATCTGGGGGGGCGGCTATGTCGTCGGTAACAATTATATCTTTTTAAATACCGGCGGGAGATACTGCGCGCAATCCGGGGTGACGCCAACGCCTACACCAACTACAACTGCAACTGCGACGGCGACAGCTACGCCAAGCATGACAGCCACAGCTACTCCTACTGCTACTGCGACACCTACCGCTACGCCGAGCGCACCCAGCGCTACACCAACAACTACTCCTACGCTCACGCCCAGGCCAACGCCTACTGCCAGGCCCAATCTGACGCCGAGATCTCGTCCCACCCCGCCGCCGCGTCCTTAGCTCTCGCCTATGAAAAAGAAACACACTGCTCAACTCCAAGAACAGGTCGCGAGCATGCGAAGAAGTTCGGTGTTCCCCTTGTTCGATCTACGCGCCTTCATTGGCCTGTTTCTAATCCTGGCCGGCATGTTCCTGATGCTGGGGGGCCTTGGCATGTTCTCCGCGCTGGCTGAAAGCATCGCCCAAGCGCAGCAGAAGAATAAGATCATCACCAACTCCAAAGACCCTCTGGTCCCGAAGGGATTTGATTGTTCTAAAATTCATGAGCTGGGCATCGACAAACAAATGAGCTTCCGCGCCGGTGCCATCATGATTGCCTGCGGCGAGGCGCAGGGAGGCGGGGCTTCGTCGGGCTTCCCTCTCGGGCCCGGGACACGGTTTATCAAGAAACTGTTCTCGCCGCTGGCGTACGGCGGCACGGACGTGGATCTGATCACCGGCACCGAGACCTCCCCCTACGTTAACCAATCGACGACATTCTCCTGGGGCAACCCGGATAACCCCGCCCAGATCGTCGTGGCTTACAGCGACGCGCGAGGCGCCCACGCTAATCCAATCAACGGCTCGGGCGCATCAGTGTCCACGGATGGCGGCCTAAGCTTCACCCGCCTTACCGCCGCTGATGGTCAAAGCCCCTTCCCTAACACCGCGGGTGACTCCGTTGTTATCTATAACCGCCCGACCGGCACTTGGTATACGGTGTTCCAGGACGCAGCCTGTGACTACGGCTTGGGCGGCTATAAATCCACCACTCCCTGGGACCCATCCCCGGCTAGCTGGACCCATTATGGTTGCGTTCACAGCAGCAGCGGCGGCTCTGACGAGCGAGCGTCTGGCTGGAGCGACATGAATCCTTCCTCTCCTTTCTACGGGCGGATGTATGTTTCATGGGGCGACTTCGGGCGCGGCGGGAATATCTTCGTTCGCTATTCCACTGACAACGGCAATACCTGGACCAACGAACGACAGATCACTACTACGTTCATTCGCAACGTGCAGATCACGGGCGACCTGGTCACAGGCGACGTGTACCTCGCCGGCATGGACGAAAACGGCGGCAGTGGCTGCACTTCCGGCTGCGGCACTAATCGATCCAACAAGATTTATCGCTCCACCGATGGCGGTAACACGTGGACCAATAGCTACACCGGGCCAGCCTTCGTTGGCGCTTGCCGTAGTGCGGTGGGCTACTTCTGCGGTATGTACTCCAGCCCCGTGGCCGGTTACTGGCGATATATGGGCGGCGGCGAGCCGGCCGCGAATAACCATGTCGTTCACTATGTCTATGCCGCGCGCAACTCCGGCACCGGCGATCCCGGCGACGTCTTCTACGTCCGCTCCACCGATAGCGGTGTGACCTTCAGTGCCCCCTTCCAACTCAACAGCGATACCGACCCTCTTAAGGCGCAGTGGGAACCGAGCCTTTCGGTCAGCCCCAGTGGTACGCTCTTTGCCGTCTGGTACGACGAGCGTGATGGGGGAGGGGCATCGACTTGCATAGCTGGCAGCAACAGCCCGTGTTACCGGATGTATGCGCGCAGGTCTAACGACAACGGCGTGACTTGGTTGTCTGACCAAGCCTTCTCGGACGTTGTCAGCCCGCTGCCGGCGCAACCCGATCCGGGTATCATACCGACATATGTCAGCGACTACGACTACGCCTCCGCGGTGGCGACCAAACATCTTGCTGCATGGGTGGACGGGCGGGTGCCCATCAACGGCACGTATCAGCCGGACGCGTTCACCGATCGGGAACTGGTAAATACAACACCAACGCCAACGCCAACTCCCACAGCTACTCACACGCCAATCGCAACACCGACGGTTAGTCCGACCGCGACGGCAACTGCCATTGCAACGCCCACTGTCACGGTCACCCCAACTCCCGCAGTGACGCCAACGGCTACTCCTACGCCTACAGCCAGCCCAACGCCCACCGCCAGGCCGAACGTGACACCGAGAACACGGCCCACCCCGCCGCCGCGCCCATAGCGTTGGTCTGCCTTCAAGCGTTGTAGCGACGCTCTATGAGCGCCGAACTTCACTAGAACGTTTTATCGGAATCGAGAAGAATCGTAACCGGCCCTTCGTTAATTAATTCGACTGACATCATTGCGCCGAAAACTCCGGTCGCGACAGTGACTCCCAATTTGCGCAGCACTTCCGCAAATTCTTCGTAGAGGTTCTTTGCTTGTTCAGCGGGGGCTGCGGCAACAAAGCTCGGTCTGCGTTGGCCGCGCGCGTCGCCATAAAGCGTAAACTGGGAGACGACGAGCGCGCTGCCTGTTACGTCCAGCACCGAGCGGTTCATTTTTCGCTGGTCATCCTCAAAAATTCTGAGGTTTGCGATTCTCTCGGCCATGCTCGCGGCGACGGCTGACGTGTCGTCGCGCCCCACACCGAGCAGGATCAAGAGGCCGGTCGTGATTTCTCCCGTGACGCTGCCATCCACAATTACATGCGCGCGGCTTACACGCTGGACAACGGCTCGCATTGTAGTTTGAAAAATTTCTGCTGGTGGCCGGATTTCAGCAGCTGAGTACCTCGCTATAAAATCTTCTGCAGCAAATCGACCAAACGCCACCCTGCCTTGTGCAACTCGTCGTGCACGACACCGATTGCCCATGTGCGATACAGCGTTTGATCTGGCGCCGTTTTTTCGACTGCCTCGCCTGTCGCAATGACTCGGTCGCCGTCGAGCAACGGCTTCACATTCCTAAACTCCAAACGAGCATGCGCCTCGCGCGCGATCGGCAGGATTTCGTCCGCCCAAATCTCAGCGTAACTGTCGATTGAGGCATTCGATGGCACTTGCCAATTGCGAGGTTCATGCGTCGCCAGTTCGCGGACCAGTTGTTGCTTGAGAGGGCCGATTTGCACGTCGAGTTCCGCTTTCGGCAAACCACCGGGCAGCTGAGGAAAAAGCGCATTTACGGTATCGTAATCCCAAAACCCGTGGAATTTCTTCTTCCGAATACCTCGTCGACGCGGCGGTTCATCGCTTAGTTCAATCGTAAATGTGTTTCCGCCTTCATCCGCCAAGGCTGATTTGTCCCTATCGGGATCGGTCGGTCGTCCTTGTGCATCGAAATAGGCCGCACCGACATGCAACGGCTGGTGAATATCCGCGACGTAATGCGCAAGGAGAATGACAGCAACAGGTTTCGTGATCTTGCGCTCGTTTTGTTCGGGAATTCGCCCCTGCAGTACATCGATGCAGAACGGAATCATGTGCACGACATCCCATTTGCTCCGACCTGCGTGTCCGTCACGATATCGTTGAGCCGGCATCACCGGGACATCAGTGTAGTGAAACCAGTGGTGCGAAGGCGCGGGCGAATTGGGGTCGTGGGTCGGCTGGTTCGCGCGCCAGAAATCACGCAACTGTTTGTCAATGTGGCGGTGAGCCGAGTAATGGAACGACCGTGGATCGTCGATCCCTTTTTTGTCCCAGCCTTTAATTTCGTCTGCAAGTACGGCGGCTTTTTCCAATTTTAGCCCATCGAGTAGCGCGTAGACCTTTGCGGCTGTGGGCGTGTTCGCCAGGCGCTCATCTGCAATTGCGCCCACGATTTGATGTCCCAGCGGCCCGTAAGCAAGAATCGAAGCGGGAAACGCGACGACCGCGAAAGCAATTAGGATTCCTCGATAAGCGAAGTTCATCAATGTGCCGCGAGGATCAGCAGTGCCATGCAAATGATAACGACAGTGAACGCCGCAAATTTCGCGTCCAGCGAAGATGCAAGCTGCATATGGCAGCGCAGTGTGCCAGTTCTGCTGATGTGGTGACAAGCCTACGGTTTGCCTCAAATCCGGGAGCGAATTTCTTCGATCCGCTTTTGCAGTTTAGGAAAGTGCGACCCCGTCCAATAGATCTGCTTGCAGTCAGGACAGTGGCGGAACTGGTCGTAATAGATTTTGGTGAGCGGTTCGAGTTTGTCGATTATGTCGGCCTTGGCTGCCGCTTCCAATGGTGCGTTACATCGCAGGCACCGCGTGAAAGGCACGATTAATTCCGAAAGGTTAAAACGGCGGATAACCTCAATCGTCTGTTCGTCGGCGTTTTGGGAGCGCGGGCAATATCCGTGCTGAACGATCCCGTGCATGAGCAGACGCCGATCACGCGTTAAGAGCGCTCGATTTTCGCGGGTCATCACCTCGAGCAGTTGGCGGTCATCAGCGTTTTGTTCGTAAGCGACATCAAAGCCGAGGAGACGAAGATTACGCGTGAGGGCTCCCAGATGTACATCAGCAACAAATCTATTAACACCAACACTTTGTAATCGTTTATCTGTGCGATCCGTGCCTGAATTATCAACTGGAAAAACCCCCACTTTTGCGTCGTTGGCCACCGTGTGATCAAAGCCGACTGTCTGCTCGTCGACCAAGATCACATCAACCTCCGAGTGCGGAACACCACACGACTCAATGATGTCTTTTATGGATGTCTTTTCTGCGAGCCGCCGCTCGATTACTGCGTCGCCGACTTTTGAGCGAAGAAAAACATTGAGGTCGCCGTGAAAGCGAAGCCGGATCTTGAACGGCTTCACATCAATCTACAATTCGCGCGCTGGCGTATGCGTACTCAAAAGTAGTCGCACGCGGACGACCCTGGAGCTTGCCGGGCCCGAGCGGTTCATCTTCGCCGAAATAACAATCGATTTGCCATCGCCGCAGACCGCCGCCGGTATCCATGATCTTCCAGCGGTTGCTCCCGAAGATGTTCTGAAGTTCCTGGGACGTTGTCTCTATAACCGCTCCTCGACGCAAGCCACCGTGCCCTCCCACCATAGCCGCCGAATAACGCGGTACCAGAACACCGCCTCCACATGTCGCATGTGAAGCAAACGCGTATGAATCGCTGCTGTTGTAGCGAATGTAATATCGTCCGTCGACAGGCGTAGTAATTCGACCGAAGCCTTCCTTTTTTACGGAGCGCAGAAAATCGCGCGGATACTTTCGACCATGCAATCCGGGTTTCGTAACCGGCGTCGCATCAAAGCCCCGCTCGAAAGTAAAACCCGATTCCTTCGGAGTGTAATAGAGCGTGCACACGACGAAGTATTCACCGTTGTGTCCCTGCGGACGCCGCGCCAGTTTGTCGTTCTCGTACGCGAGCCGCTGCACGACTTCCGGCCATGGGATGTCGGCGTGAAGCTGCGGGATGAACGCTGTTGTGAGAATAAAACCCACAAATGTGGGGATCAGTCGGCAAAAACCGATTCGATTGGACCGCCGATTAGAACTTCGATGGGCAGTCGCTTCCATTCGTATTCGTAAGGGGGTTGTTTCCATTGAAAGTGTTCAGGGTAAGTGTTGCGGATGTGCTTGATAATTTCCACCCCGACGCGAAACGGCTGGAAACATTCACGATCGATCACATGAATTTGCGCGCCGCCGCAGAGTTGACCGGCAAATTTTTGGAAGGTGGGCTGGAAATAGTTTTCGCGAAAGAAAACGCCGGGCAGCTTTAACCCGTTTAGCTCGGCGCAAAGTTTCTCCGCATCGATGAATGGCGCGCCAAAAATTTCGAATGGTCGCGTCGTGCCGCGTCCCTCCGAAATATTCGTGCCTTCGAACAGACACATGCCGGGATAAACTGTCGCGGCCTCGAGCGTAGGCATGTTGGGTGACGGCATCACCCATGGCAGACCGGTTTGGTCAAACCACATCGCGCGCTCCCAGTTTTTCATCGGCAGCACGGACAGTTCACACTTAGGAAATGCTTCGTCACGGAATTGCTGTGCCAGTTCGCCAATTGTGCGGCCATGCCGAACGGGAATAGGATGCATGCCGACGAACGACTTATAATTCGGGTCAAGCACCGGCCCTTCAGTCGTTACGCCATTGATCGGGTTTGGCCGATCCAACAAAACGACTGCGACGCCGCATGTCTCACAAGCATGCATGGAGAGATACAGCGTCCAAACAAAAGTGTAGTAACGCGACCCGACATCCTGAAGATCGACCAATAAAGCATCCAGGCCTTCCAGCATTTCTGCGGTGGGTTCGCGATAGTCGCCGTAAAGACTGTAGACCGGGATGTGTAAACGGGGATGCTCGTAACTCTTCCATTCCACCATGTTGTCCTGCGTCTGACCCAGAAATCCGTGTTGCGGGCCGAAAAAGGCGGCGAGGCGAAACACGTCGCCACTATGTCGCTCCAAGATTCGTGATGCGTGTTCAAGCTTCGAGGAAACCGAAGCCGGATGAATGAGCGCACCGATGCGAGCGCCGAGAAATTTGTTAGGCCAAAGTTCTGGTAAATGATCAAGCGGCAGTTGGACGGGCATTCGTGCTCTTGTATCACACTGCGGAAATTCCTGCGAACTGTAGCGGCGGCTGTGCCAGCCGCCCAACGCTCAGGCGTCCGTCGCGGCCAACGCCTCTACACCTCTTTCCAGCGGCGTACGCTGAAGAGTACCAGAATCGAAACCAGCGTGATTGCCGCGCACGCTTTCGCGAATAGCTCGCCATGTCGGACATAGAATGTTAGCTCGTGCTCGGCCGGCACTTTGATTTCGCCGGCAAGCACGCCCTCAGTAAACGTGCTGCCCGTTTCATCCTGGAGCATCTGGGTGACGCGACCAAATTGGTTGATGAAACAGGTCACGCCGGTATTCGCCGCGCGGATCATCGGCCGACGCGTTTCTACGCAGCGAAAAATTGCATTCGCCAGATGCTGATGCGATCCAGCGGACCGCTGAAACCAGCCGTCGTTCGTCACATCCACGAGCAAGTTCGCGCCGGGGCTTGTCTCGTTTGGAAGTACAAATTGTCTGGTGAGCTCGCCGATCGTGTCTTCGAAACAGACCAACGGCGCCACATGGACATCGCTATTGGTCAGAGTGAACACGGTGTGTTCTGTTCCTTCTTTGAAATCGGCGGGCACCTGATCGCCTACAATCTGCGCAAGCAGCGGCACTGTATGTCGACCGGGAACGTATTCGCCAAAAGGCACCAGGTGAACTTTTCGATACATCTGCACGCGTTCGCCGCCATCGGAAACAAGCAACGCCGCGTTGTAAACGTCTCGCTTGTCTACATCAATTGTTCCCAACAAAAGGTCCGTGTCCGCGGACGCGGCCAGATCCATGACGAATTTGTAGCTCTCCTGGTCTGCGAGAACTGGCCCGGGCATCGAACTCTCCGGCCAAACCAACAAATCAGGTGGGGGATTTGAGCGCAGCGCGATTTCGCTCAATCGCCGGAATTGATCGAAAATTCTCCTGGTGAACTGCGGATCGAACTTTTGAGTTTGCGGAACGTTCGACTGCACCGCAGCAACGCGAAGCGTTTTTGTGGGCGGCGAAATCTGAGTCGCGCGGAGTCCGAAAATCAAAACGCCTACAATGGCCGCCATTGTGACGGTGAAATCAAAATGCGGTCGCATCACGCGTGTGCGCGCTTCGACAACGAGACGATACGCGGTCGTGAGAACGATCACGTTGGCAAACGCAACCACGAAGGACAATCCTGCAACACCCGTCAGTTCAGCGATTTGAATCAAAGGCCAATAGTCGTGTAATGCGACACCGAGGCCATTCCAGCCAAAGCCGGAGAAAACCCACCCGCGCGACCATTCAAGCGTGGTCCATGCCGCCGCGAGAATGAAAGCGAGGCGCAGGTTGTTCGTCGATTTTGTCCACGGCGATGGCGCGGGAGCCGCCGTGCTTCGGGCTTGGGCGAGCATCTGGCCCCATTTGCTTGCGCCAGGTGATTGCCTGTTGCCTGTTCGTGGACGCAACAAACCGCAAAACCACGCCCAGATCGCGAAATAAATCGCCATGTAAAACTGAAGAACAAACCAGCCGAGAACGGTGACCGTCGTGAGCCAGCAGAACACGATCCAGAAAAACACCAGACCGGCGACGTAACCGAGAAGCAAGTTTCGAAACCACGGACGACGCGAGTTCCCCCCGGAAAACCAAATTGCGGCGATAAGCGGAGTCAGCGCGACCCAGCAGAACCACGTCAGGTTAAACGGCGCAAAACAAGCCGCGTAAAGAAGCCCGCTACAGATTGCAGCCAGCCATGGCCACGCTGTCACTAATATTTTCATCGATGTCGCACAAAAGCGACGCGAGGACGCGTGCGCACTCCAAAAGCTACCGCGAAACTAAGGACGCGTTGGCGGTGAATTTTTCACGAAGTGCTTTGGAGTGCGATGCGTCCTCGCATCGCTTTCATTCTCCCATTGCGTTCGGTTCCGCTCGCAGGCGCGACTCGGCACCCGTTCGCAGCCAATTCCAGAGATTCTCCAAGTGTTTTTCAACTTCCGCTTTGATTCGGTCGAGGTCTGGGCCGGTGAATTTCTCACCTTCCGGCCGGCGCCGCGCAAAAAGGTAATACTTTATTTTTGGCTCTGTGCCTGACGGGCGCACAGCGATACGCGTGCCGTCTTCCAGCTCAAGCATCAACATTTTCGTCTTTGGAATCGGATCGCCTTCAACGTCTCGGATCTCATCCGTCTCGAAATTTTTAAAGTTCGCCACTTTTAAGCCGTGTATTTCGCGGACCGGATCGGTTGTGTACGACTTCATCAGACTGGCGATCTTGTTTGCTCCCTCTGCGCCCTCGAAAACAAGCGAACTGGTTTTCTCCGCAAAATAACCGAACTGCGAATAAATTTCGTCGAGTAACTGATCGATCGTTTGTCCACGCGATTTCGCGTAAGCGGCTACTTCACAAAACATGATTACTGCGCCATTCCCGTCCTTGTCGCGAACAAAATCAGCGCCGCTGTAACCGTAGCTTTCTTCGCCGCCAAAAACGTAGAATGAAGAGTATGCCAGCCGAAGCCGCCGCGTTTCGCTCTCAGCAAGATTGGTATAACTCCGTCGCAGTTGTTCGGGAATCGCACGCTCGTAATTTGCCAGCTTCGCGCCGATGTACTTAAAACCGGTCAGCGTTTCCACGCAGCGCACGCCGTGATAATCGGCGATCGCATTTTGCAGATCGGTGGTAACGAAGGTTTTAATGATCACGGCGCGCGCTACGTTTTGCTTGTTCAGCACGCCCTTGTCGAACAGTGTCTTGATTCTATACCACGCCAGCAGCGAACCGATTTGGTTTCCGGTCAGCAATTTCATCTTGCCATCCCTGGTTCGAACGGCCACTCCCATGCGATCGCAGTCCGGGTCAGTAGCAGCGACCAAATCGGCATTCTCTCTTTCAGCAAGATTGATCGCCATGGTTAACGCTTCGCCGTACTCCGGGTTCGGCGACTTCACCGTTGAAAACCCGCCATCGAAACGATCCTGCTCTGGTACGACTTGGAACTTGAAACCGAGCCGGTTCAGCATTGGTCTGATAATTACGCTGCCGGTTCCGTGCAATGGCGTGTAAACAATCCGCAGCGATTTCGCCTCGCGAATCATTCGCGGATCGACGATCAATGTTTCGAGCCGGTGCATGTACGCCTGGTCGATATTCTTTCCGACAACAGTCACTTTCCCTTGTTGCTCTTTAGAAAGCGGCGTGAACGACTCAGTCGTGATCGCGTTCACTTTGGCGATAATCCCATTGGCGTGTGGATCGATCACCTGCGCGCCGTCGTCGAAATAAACTTTGTAGCCGTTGTCGTGCGGCGGGTTGTGGCTGGCGGTGATTACGATCCCGGCGCTCGCGCGTAAATAACGAACGGCAAACGAAAGCTCCGGGACAGAACGCGGAGCATCGAACACAAACGCGTCGCAACCGTTTTCGGCTGCGACTTTCGCCGCCAACTCGGCAAACTCTTTCGAGAAGAATCGCGGATCATGCGCGATCACGAGTTTTGGCTTCGTCGAAATTCCCCTGCGCCGGCTCCAGTCCTGCAGGTAAGCAACAAGTCCCCGGGTTGCGCGGTTGATGTTAAAGAAATTCATCGCGTTCGTGCCAACGCACGGGAATTCCGGTCGCTCGCCTTCGCGCGCATTGCCGCGTTCCGCGGTCGTTACGATTTTCCCGATCGTGCGCCCGCGCAGCCCGCCCGTGCCAAATGCGAGTGTCTGGTAAAACCGGTCGTTTAGCTCCTGCCACTCAGCGGCGTCGACGAGTTCCTTGACCGATCTAAAATAGATATCTGACCCGGCGCCTTCGAGCAGTGTCCGAATATTCTTTGCCGATGATTCGATCAGTTGCCCGTCAGCAACGGCCTGTTTGATCCTCGCATTTACGTCGGCAAGATCAGCTGTCATTTCCGGCAACTGTTCCGTGATGGATTGGCTTTGCAAGCACTCTATGACTCGACTGGAAAAACTTGCGTCATTTATTTCAGTTCATTATGAAGCTGCAAAGGAGTTCAAGGATGAAACGTTTTATCTCGCACCTGGCCATCAACATAGCCCTGGTATCATTCGCGATCGGGCAATCACCGACGGCGCAACTGCCAGCGGACAGCGCGAGCGAACAAGAGGTTAGAGAAATGATCGAAAAATATCGCAACGCCATATTGAAGCGCGACATCGCTGCGCTCGAGAAAATCTGGGCGGATGATTACGTTTTCGTTAACGCGGCCGGCGATGTGCTCTCAAAAATGGAGCGTCTGGCGAACATTAAGTCGGGCGCAACCACGCTGGACTCGATTAACGAGGAGGAAAACGTCGCGGTGCGCGTATATCAAAATAGCGCAGTAGCGAAGAGCCGTGTAACGCTCAAAGGGCAGTACAGTGGCCAACCGATTAGCGGTGAATATCGAAGCATTCTGGTTTGGGTAAAAGACCCTGGAGGCTGGCAACTGGTCTCGAATCAATTAACAGCTCTTAAGCCCAAGTAGCTCTGATACACGAGCGTCGCTGCGGCGATATCTTCCACAGCCATCCCTAACGATTTAAAGATGGTCGTTTCGTTTGCCCGCGCTGGAACTTTGCCGGCCAACGCTTCACCTAGTTCCGCATAGATTTTCGCGCCTGAAAGAATCATGTCACCTGACTCACGCATCGCGCCTTCGCGAGAATCGACGAACACGACATTTTTTTGCAACGCTTCATCGTTAAGTTCGCGCCAGTCCGGCCGGCATGCACCGATTGCGTTCACATGACAGCCGGGTTTCAGCCAGTCTCCCTTCAGCACTGGCGTTTTTGAACTGGTCACAGTCACGATCACGTCGGCATCCCGCACTGCTTCTTCAGCAGACATTGTTGTGGCGCCAATTTCCTGCGCGAACCGGTTTGCGTGTTCAAGCGTAGGACTCCACACCCGAATCTCCTCAAATTGCCTAACGAGTCGCAGCGCTTCCACATGGCTGCGCGCTTGCACCCCGCTGCCGAGAATGGCGAGGACTTTTGCCTCAGGCGATACGAGCAGTTTCGTCGCCGCGGCAGATACAGCGGCGGTTCTCATCTCGGTGATCAATCGCCCGTCGACTATCGCGAGTGGCGTTCCCGTTTGTGGATCGACAAGAAAAATCGTGGCCATGTGTGTCGGGATCCCGCGCTCCGCGTTTGACGGGTAGAACGTTACTGCTTTCAACCCGAGCCCATCGGGAGTGAGCGCCGGCATCAAGCCAAGGAATCCGCCAGGCGGATCAATCGATATGATCGAGCGCACCGGCTGAGTCACTCTGCCGGCAGAGAAATCGATCAGCGCTTTCTCCATAACCGGAATCAACTCTGTCATCCGCAGATGCTCCCGAACCTGTTCTTCGTTGAGGAAAAGCGGCTGATCCGTTTTCATTCGAAGTTCGCGGTTAGAGGTTTCGCCCCGAGTGCGTAGAGAACATTTGTTTCAATGGCTGAAATCTTCTCGTCCCGAATAAAAGCCAGGTTAGCATCTTGGACCTTTTGTCGCTCCGCCAGGGTTAACTGTTCGATTGTTCCGCGGTAGCCAGAGCCTAAAACAATTGTCCACCAATCCTCAGCGGACTTAATCAGGTGGAGGCGATTTTCAGGGACGATTTTTGGCGGTGCGATTCCGGCTTCGTCGAAAATTTTGGTCAAGCTATCTGGATCGTTGATTCGATCCCATGGATTGAAGCCTTTGAAGAGATCAGGCCGTACAGCCTTGATCGAGCGCCAGAATGCATCACTCCCTGGCTGGAAGAAATTCGGTCCCCATGTGGTCATCGCCAGCTTGCCGCCTGGTCGAATGCGACTCCAGAGTTCACTCACAGCTCTTGGCATATCGGGCACAAAGAAAATTCCAAACACGCACACCACGGTATCGAAGTTTTCGGTCGGAAACCTGAGGGAGAGCATATCGCCGACTTCGAATTTGATGTTACGAAGACGCCGTTTAATCGCTTTCTCGCGAGCCAACTCCAAAAGCCCCTTCGCGAGGTCAACTCCTATGACGTTACCCGTTGGTCCGACTGCCTCCGCAGCTGGCAGAGCAGAAGCTCCGGCGCCGCAACAAACATCGAGGACTTGCGAACCACTCGCGAGCGAGGCCAGTTCGATCGTTCGACGTCCGAAATAATCCCAGAAGCTGAGTGGCGATGCATCGAAGAAATCTGCCGCCGCGTTGTAGGTAAATGCAGCGCGATCCTGCGCCTTCTCTGGCATGTTTGCTTTCATGCTAATTTGGGGCCGTATTCGATTGAAGACGCATGGCTGAAAAACTGCAAACGCGTTGTGTGATCGCAGGTGGTGGACCAGCAGGGATCATGGCTGGCTACCTGCTCGCGCGAGCGGGTATGCCCGTAATCGTTTTGGAAAAACATGGCGACTTCTTTCGCGATTTTCGCGGCGACACCATTCATCCATCCACACTCGAGTTGATGTACGAGCTCGGGTTACTCGAGGAGTTCTTAAAGCAGCCACATCAGGAAGTGCGAGAGCTACGTGCAGTCGTCAATAGTCAGACTGTGCCTATCGCCGATTTCACGAAGCTGCCCACGCGCTGCAAGTTCATCGCTTTCATGCCGCAGTGGGATTTTCTCAATTTCCTTTCCATGCACGCGAAGAAATTTCCAAGTTTCCAATTGCTGATGCAGCACGAAGTGGTCGATTTGATATTTGATCAGCAGCGTGTGACCGGCGTGCGCGCAAAAACTCCCGGCGGTGAAATGGAAATCCGCGCCGATTTGGTCATCGGCGCAGATGGTCGGCATTCGGTTGTCCAAGCACGCGCTGGGCTGGAGCGAGAAGAGTTTGGCGTTCCGATCGACGTGCTCTGGATGCGGATCTCAAAGAAGCCGGCCGACCCTCAGCAATCATTCGGTTTTTTTCAACAGGGCAAATTGCTTGTGTTACTGGACCGCGGTGATTACTGGCAGTGCGGTTTTGTAATTCCCAAGGGTGGCTTCGACGAAATCAAAACGCGCGGGTTAAAGCCGTTTCAAAACGACATCGCCGGCTTCGCTGGATTTCTACGCGATCGCGTGGCAGAGCTCGATGATTGGTCACAAATCAAGTTGCTAACGGTGCAAATCAATCGCCTTCGGAATTGGTGCCGGGATGGGCTGCTTTGCATCGGCGATTCTGCTCATGCGATGTCACCAGCAGGCGGCGTGGGCATCAATCTTGCGATTCAGGATGCGGTGGCGACTGCCAATTTGCTTGGCGAAAAATTGCGAAACGGGGCGGTTTCCGTTAACGATCTGCGAAAGGTGCAGGCGCGCCGCGAATGGCCGACGCGGCTCATTCAGGCGATGCAAGTTTTCATTCATCGGCGTGTGGTTACTGGTCAAACTTCCCAACGCAAAGAGTCATTGCCGATCGTATTTCAGCTGCTGAAATGGTTTCCAGTTTTGCGACAAATTCCAGCCCGGTTCATTGGGATCGGACCGCGTCCGGAGCATTACTTTAGCCGAGGGCGTTGACCTCGGTTCGCGCTGGAGCTTGCCGCGCATCCTTGCCGGGGTCACCGACCCCGGCTACAACTGCGCATCCACACGCGAAGATGAAAAGTGAATCGCCTTCCATCCTGCTTTCACCGACTCTCCCGTTCCCTTCGCGTAATCCTCCAGTGTCACGAGCGCTGAGCGCGTTCGAATTCTGCTTCGGCGCTTTCATTGTGATTGGTCACAACGTTTTCCACATCGTACCGAATGAAGTGATTATCCTTTCTGTTCTCGGACTTATTTCAATCCGGCTGCGCGACGGCAACTGGTCTGCGATGGGATTCAAACGACCGGCATCATGGCGGCGGATTCTTCAAATTGCGCTTGTGGCTGCGATCTTGCGCATCCTGCTTGGGGAATTCCTGATCGAACCGGTGACCGGCTTGTTCTGGCCGAAGCCGACCGCGCCGGCACTGGCAAACGAGATCACCGGGAACGTGAAGATCGCGTTGGTTGCTTTGTTGCTGGTGTGGACGTTTGCCGCTTTCGGCGAAGAGATAGCTTACCGCGGATATCTCGTAACGCGCGCAGCTGATATTGGAGGGCGATCCGTAGCGGCTTATTGGATCGGGGTTGTGCTCGTTTCGATCTTGTTTGGTTACGGGCATTATTACAAAGGCGCATCTGGTCCGATCGATTCCGGCGTTGCGGGACTGATCTTGGGATCTGCTTACATGCTCGCGGGTCGCAACCTTTGGGCCAGCATTTTGGCTCACGGATTCATTGACACATTCGGAGTTATCGACGCCTTTTTCGGATGGTCGAACTAGTTGAATCAGTCAACCTGGATACAATCCGCGCAGCGCACGAACGGATTCGCCGATACATTCATCGCACACCCGTCCTGACGAATTCGTGGCTCAATGACGCGTGCAGGGCATCCCTGTTTTTTAAGTGTGAAAATTTTCAGAAGGTCGGTGCCTTCAAGGCACGCGGTGCAACTAATGCCGTTTTTGCGCTTGATGATGAAACCGCGCGACGCGGTGTAACGACGCATTCTTCCGGTAACCACGGCGCCGCGGTGGCGCGCGCAGCGAAATTGCGCGGAATCCCTGCGCATATCGTGATGCCGTCAAATTCTGCGAAAGTGAAGATGCGCGCAGTGGAGAGCTACGGTGCGCAGGTTGTTTTTTGCGAACCAACAGAGGAGTCGCGTGAGATCAAATGCGCAGAGGTCATAAAGAAAACCGGCGCGACATTGATTCACTCATTCGAAAATGAGCACGTGATAGCGGGGCAGGGGACAGCAGCAATGGAACTGCTGGAAGATATTGCCGACCTTGATGTGATTATGTGCCCGGTCGGCGGCGGCGGTCTGTTGTCTGGCACAGCGATTGCCTCGAAATCGATGCGGCCGCAGATAAAGGTGATCGCGGTCGAGCCTGAGAATGCGGATGATGCGGCGCAATCGTTTCGTGCAGGACGACGGCTTGCGACTGAAAAGAAGTTCACCATCGCCGATGGCCTGCGCACAAATATTGGCGAACCAAACTTTGCGATGCTTCAGCAATACGTCGACGACATCGTGACCGTAAGCGAGGAAGCGATCGTTTCTGCGATGCGCACGATTTGGGAGACGATGAAGATCGTTATTGAGCCATCCGCGGCGGTGCCGTATGCGGCGATCGCCGAGCGTATCGTCGACGTCGAAAGTAAGCGCGTGGGAATCATTCTCACGGGCGGCAATGTCGATCTGGATGCATTGCCGTGGAACTGCAGCCGGGATCGATGATCCCGGCGGGCTGGCAGCAACGATGCCGGCTGCATGGTATCGATTCGGGGAGCCGACGAGCATGAGCACGAGCACGAAAAGGGGATGATGAGTTACTTCTTGTTTTTCCTTGCCACTGTTCTGGCGGGAACAATCAACGCATTGGCCGGTGGCGGCGGACTGATCACCTTTCCCTTGCTAACGCTCGTCGTAACGCCGGTGACCGCTGACGCCACAAGTGCGCTCGCTCTGTTCTTTGCTTATCCAACGGCTGTGTGGCGCACCCGGGACCAGTTGGCAGGTGTCCTCGGTCGCGGATGGTTATGGCTGCTTCTGATTCCAAGTGTGCTCGGCGGTTTGATCGGAGCTGTGTTGCTCAGCCGGACGGGCAATCGCAGCTTTATTCAGTTGGTACCGTGGTTGGTGTTAGTCGCCACTGTTATCATTGTGCTGCGGCCGATCCTGGTTCGACGCGACGAAAGTGGTAGCGTGCATCCGGAAATCAAAGGGGCGTTGTGGCTTGTCGCGATTGCTGGCATTTTTCTGGTGGGATTGTATGGCGGCTACTTCGGCTCGGGGATTGGAATCCTCATGATCGGCGCCCTGAGTTTTATCTCGCGGGGAGACATCAGGCATGTGGTCGCGCTTAAAAACTTCCTCACTCTCTGCATGCGAGGTGTGGCGGTTTTGGTGCTTGTGCTCGAAGGTGATGTGAACTGGAATTACGGTGTGCCGATGGCGATCGGTGGTCTTCTTGGTGGCTACGTTGGAGGAATGGTCTCACATCGCGCGACCCGCACAGTGGTTCGATCGATCGTTATCGCGATTGGTCTTGCCGCGTCAGCGTATTACTTTTGGAAGTTGTACGGCCCGGTCGTGGTTCGGACAGGCGCCGAATAGACGACACGCCAGATCGCGAAGATCAAAGGTCGATTGAGACCGCCGGTGGCCGGAGCGCGAATCCGGCGCGTTCTTAAACCTCGGTCGCAGCCCAGAATTTTGCGAAAGCGCGGGGCCAACTTCGGTCGGTAACACTGTCACGAGCGGAGTTCGCCATGCGCTCCCGCTGGGTTTGATCGGTCACAAGAACTCGAATCGCGCCCGTGAAGTCTTCGACGTTATGCGACCTGGTGATCAGACCGTTTGCCTTGTGCGTTACTAATTCCTTTGGGCCGCCGGAATCGGAAACGACAACGGGCAATCCGGAAGCTTGTGCTTCGAGAATTACGTTGCCGAAAGTGTCGGTCGTGCTGGGAAAAACAAAGATATCGGCCGATGCATATGCGGTCGCCAATTCTGTGCCGCTGAGATAGCCGGTAAAAAACGCGTCGGGCAAAGATTTCGCCAGTGCTTTGGAATATGGGCCATGACCGACGACAAAAAGTCGAACAGGCAGTCCTTCTTTGCGCAGACGTCGATAGGCGTCAGCCAAAAGGTCGAGGTCTTTTTCTCGTGAAATGCGGCCGACGTAGAGCAGGCGAAGCTCGCCGTTCGACGCTCCGAATTTTTCAAAAAACGCGGAATCGCGTCGACCCGGGTGGAACAATTCGGTATCGAGGCCGCGCGGCAAAATCTTCAGTTTCGACGGATCGAATCCCCGCTTAATCCAGCTTTGCTTGTACTCTTCGGAATTAACGAAAACAGTGTCGACCTGCCCATAGAACCAATGCATGTATCCCCAAGCCACGCTTTCAAGAAAACTATCCTCGGTCAGGATGCGGATGTATTGGGGAAAATCGGTGTGATAAATGCCGCTGGTTTGCAAGTTGAGCATTTTCGCCGCGAGCAGCGCGGTTAAACCAACCGGGCCGGGCGTGCTGATGATGATCTCAGTGAATCGTTCCCGCTGGACGTAATCGAGCATCTGTAGAATTGGCGGGAAACTCAGTTTCTGCAGTTCGTATTCCGGCAACTCGAATTCTCCGATGGGCGGGAAGTTTTTGATTGGGATATCGGAAAGTTGAAGGTCGCTTCGTGAAGCCACGACGACCAATTCCTTTCCCGCAGCGGCTCCGGCGGCGGTCATTTTGCGAATCGTCGTCGCTACGCCGTTTACGTCTTCCAAGGTGTCGGTGAACCAGGCGCGTTTGTGATTTTGCAACGCAATCGGAATTTCGCCGGTCAACTCCTTAAACAGATTCCGCAGCCATTTGCGTGAGGGGGCCTGGCTGTGAAAGCCGTAAATGTACGGCGTCAGGATTACGAGGATCGGCGCAATCGCGCTTAGAGCCTGCACGCTCTCCACCATGTTGCCGCTACTGAGTTGCTGGACAAACTTGTTGAAGAAGCGAAACGCCAATTGTTCGGCCACCGTGTTCGCCATGAGAAACGTGCGCCGCTCCGGTTCGCTGACCTTGTCCAACTGCGCGGCCAGTTTCGCCTTCACTTCTGGCCGCGCGAAATAGCCGGAAAGCTCTTTCCACAGCGAGACATTTGCAGGTTTGGCGAAATCAAAAATCTTCCCGGACAGAACACCCTGTACGATGAATTCCGTTTTCTCCTTCAGTGTGAACTCTGTCGGAGCCCGGCCCTCCATGAAACGCGAAAACATTTTCTCCAACAGCGCCCCACTGGGCCCCAGCTTTTCGTGGAAACGGTCCTGGATGAAACATGCAACGGTGTTGTAGAAGCCATGCGACAGAATTAGTGGCGTTCCGCCGTGGCCGCATGGCGTGCAATTACCATTCCGAACCAATTTCAGAAATTGATCGGCAGACTTCGCAGCAGGCGTTTCTGTAAAGGCGGAGGCCACGAACTGCCCTCCGTGGTCGTCGGAGCCGCCCACCAGGATTTTTTTCCATGGCTCCGCGTGGGTAGGCGCCACACCGTGACGATTTGCAAACACGTCGATCTGCTCTGGTGTTAATTGCTTGAAAAGAGCATGGGCCAGATCGCTTAGAAGCGCGTCGCGCAAACCGTTGATACCCTCAAAATGTTTGAACAGAAGAATGAGTTGCTCGAGGTGCATTGCCTCGAGTTTGCCGTTCACATTGTATAATGGGTGCGCGACTGCGTGAGTGATTTGGGCACGCTGCAGGTACCGCTGCAGATCGAAGATGTTTTGGCGAACGCCTTCGATATCGCGATGCTGCTGTTCCGAAATGCCCCACACCAAAATGTGCAGCTTGCAGGCGTCGTCCGGAAAGTAAGTAGTAACCTGCTCGCTGATGAAGGTCCGAGGCAGGTGGGCAATTTCCAGGCAGCCATCGATCGAGTCGTGATCGGTAATGGTAACGTAATCCATCCCACGTTTGCGCAGCTGTTCGTACAACTGCTTTGGATCGGAATAGCTGTCGGGAAAATCGAAGCGGCGGAAAAGCCATTCTTCCGTGCGCGCACTATGGCGCGAGTGGATATGTAAATCGCACCTGGTCACCTTACATTCCTCGCTTCAACCTTTGTTCAGCGATCCAATCCTGATACGTCGTAGCGGTCCGCGCATTTCTTGTGGCTGCGATGAAGCCCAGAATCTGTTTCCAAATGGTCGGCTGGGAATAATCGGACGGATGAATGCTGATCCGCAAGAGCGGTTTGGTCTTCAACAACCGGAACAGCGCCGCGTTCCAACTGCGACTGAGAGCGCGCCGCCAATTATTGTGAACACTGTAAACGAGCGTTCTCGCCAGAAAGATGGATTCGGAGCGGAGATCGCATACCGTGCGTAGGCGCGTCGTGTATTCCAATTGCGCATCGCGAACGGCTTGCTCTGCTTCGTTTCCCAGCAACCACGCCGGCGCAATAAAACCGCGTGGCTTGAGTCCGAGCGCACGGAATTCATCTCGTGCTGTGGTGATGCGCCGCAGGGCTTCCTCATAGCTTAAATCGTAAAACTCCCCTTCGTTTTGGGTGTAAAATCTGGTCATGAATTTGTCGCGCAAAGTTTCTTTTGTCTGAGGCGGGCGTTCGTGAAAATAGCCGTGAATCACGACTTCGTGCCCGTCGGCTTCCAACGCTCGGAGCCACGTGACGAATTCGCGGTGTCTGGCGAACAGACCCTCGTGGTGATAATCCGGCACCACAAGAACTGAACAAACGCGCACGCCATGCGCGCTCAATTCTGAAATGATCGCGCTTGTGATTCGCTGAGTGCAAGGAGCGACGTCGTGCAGAGACACGACGATCGAATACGTCGCGGCACTGTCGGTCGCAACGAGCGGAAGGAACTCCGTTGCCGCAATTGTACTCATATCGCAAATTTTCTGTCTTCGAGCAGCTTTGAACAAGGCAAAAAGGTGGAACCCGTTGTCATTCCGAGCAAAGTCGAGGGATCCCGCGGCGGAAACCAACAGTATTTCCACGGGATCCTTCGACTCGCTGCGCTACGCTCAGGATGACGCCGGGCGAGAACCCGTCTTCACAACTTCGCGAAACTCCGCTTCGCTCAGAGGCATCACGGAGAGGCGCGATTGACGAATTAACGGCATTCCTTTCAAGCGCGAATTGTTCTTGATCTCGCGAAGTGTAACGAGCCGCCCCAGCGGTTTAACTGCCGCGAGATCGACGGCCGACCAGTCGCCTTCCTTTGCCGTCGTGTCCGGATAGGCAGTGCGCGTGACCCTGGCAATTCCGACTACACCTTTTTCGTCGCCGCTATGATAGAAAAGGACTTCATCGCCGGTTCGCATTTTGCGAAGATTATTTCGCGCAGAGAAATTGCGTACACCGGTCCAGCTAGTCTCGCCATCGGCAAGAAAATCATACCACGAATAGGAAGACGGCTCCTGTTTCACCAGCCAGAAAGTTTTCATTTTTCCCCTCGTATATCATCGCTGTCATTCCGAGCGAAGTCGAGGAATCCCGTGACGAAAACCTTTAGGCTATGCGGCGGGATCCTTCGACTCCGCTGCGCTTCGCTCAGGATGACGATACTGCGGAGCCTCAGGTTTTTTGACAGATTTGGAGCTTGAAAAACGGGTTGGCTACGCGCAAGTGAGATCGTGCCGCGACTGCCGTTCATCACGTTCGAGGGATCAGAAGGAAGCGGAAAGTCCACACAAGCCGAAAGACTGGCGACGCGCCTTCAGCGATGCGGCGTCCCGTATGTCGTGACGCGCGAACCTGGCGGCACGCCGATCGGCGAGAGTATCCGCGATCTTTTGCAATTTGCTCCGCATAACTCGAACATGACGCCCGAGACCGAGTTGCTTCTGTTTGCGGCTAGTCGCAGCCAGCTCGTGCGAGAGGTAATCAAGCCCGCGCTCGAGCGTGGCATATGCGTGATCGCAGATCGTTTCTCTGATTCCACGACTGTATATCAAGGAGCGGCCCGCAAATTGGACCGCGAGATGATCGAGCGCTTGAATGCGTTCGTCGTCAGCGATTGCGTCCCGGACATCACTTTCGTGCTGGATGTCGATGCTTCGACTGCTAAGTCGCGAATGCAGCGTGAGCCACGCAAAGCTGATCGGATGGAACAACAGCCGGCCGAATTTTATGAGCGGGTTCGCGAAGGATACCGCGAGCTCGCGGCATATGAGCCAAAGCGGATTGTCCTAATCAACGGTTCGCGCGATCCAGACAAGATCGAAATGGCGATCTGGGAAAAATTGTGCTCGCGCTTTTCTATACCGGCAAAGACATCGAACAATTGAAATGGCCTTCGCGCGTACGACTGCACTGGAATTTTTACGGCGAGCCTATGAACAGAACCGGCTTGCACATGCGTATCTGATCACCGGAGTTCCGGGCAGCGGCAAAGAAGCGCTCGCTGCGGAGCTGACCAGTTTGGTTAACGGCACCGCAACCAAAGATGTTTTTTCAAACAAAGCCCGCGACATTTTCATTGCCCGCCCCGAATCGAAATCGCGGCGCATTGTCACGGCGCAGATCCGGGCACTGGAGCACGCGCTTCAGATGCGAGCAGCGGACGGCCGGCGCAAAGTAGCGATCGTTCCCGACGCCGATCGGCTTCAAACCGAGGCGGCAAACGCGTTTCTCAAAACACTTGAAGAACCGCCAAAGGATTCGCTGTTGCTTCTGCTAAGCGCATTGCCCGAGGCTCTCCCGGAAACGATTCTTTCGCGGTGCATCGCTATTCCACTTGCGTCAGACGGCGAAGCTCGGAGCAAGAAAGAGCAAGAGAAACTCGTTAAATTGCTGCAACAAGCATCCCGCCAAACGACATGGAGGACTCAATTTGCCTATCGACTTGCTCAGGAATTTCAACAATTGCTCCGAGCGATCCGTGAGGAGGTGAAACACGAAACTGATGATGCGTTAAGACAGGAGCAAACGCGTTACAAGGATACAACCGACGGCGTCTGGCTGGAAGAACGAGAGGATTACTACAAGGCGTTGACGGAAAGTCTTTACCTGCAACGACGCGCCGCGCTGGTCGAAACCTTGTTTGCCTGGTGGACGGACGTTCTTCGCGCGAATAATGCCGTGACACAAAGGGACCTCCCAGCTGTAAAGCAGGAAACTGCTGCGCTCTCGCGCCGCTTTGCCACTGCCGAAATTTTCAAGCGGATCCGTATACTCGAAGAATTGCGCGATCACCTTGGCCGAAACATCCACGAAAGCCTCGCAATTGAAGTCGCCTTCCTGGCGATCTTCATTGTGTGATTTGCGCGTATTTGCGACGTTTTGCAGGAACGACTTTCGACCCAGGTTCAGCCGACGGCAGGTTGACAAAATGCTGTCTGACCTTATCCAGTATCCCCGTATGCGACATCTTTACCGATTACTTTTGCTGTGCGCCGGCTCTTCACTCCTGTTGCTTACTGGTTGCGCAACGGGAGGCCATGTGAGCGCGGGCGGGCCATACCACGTCACTGCGTACAAGCCAAACAATCCTTCAGCCGTGCGCGTGAAAGTCTCTCTCGATAAGGAAAACGTTTACGTAATGGAGGGCGACCGTTGCCTAATGTCGGCGGCCATTTCAGTTGGCATGGCGTCGAAACCTACGCCCAGGGGCAATTTCAACATTTATTCGAAACAGGAGCACAAGCGTTCCGGATCGTACGGATTCAGCGTGCAAGGCGATCGAATAGTTCCTTCAACTGGCGGTGGGCCCGGGCGTTACGTCGGATATCCCATGGGATATTGGTGTGAGTTTGCTCCCGCGTACGGTTTTCACCAAGGTTTTGTGCATCCCACACCACACACGCATGGGTGCATTCGCTTGAAGGGTGAAGCTGCAGCTAAATTCTACGCGCTAGTGAGAATCGGGACACCGGTGAATATCGCTAATACCCAACCGGAAGACCAAACAATTGGACCGAAAGTGCAGCGAGTCGATGATTCTAGAACGCCTGATCCTCCAGCCTCTCTTATGATCTCGGAGGGGGCATTTGAGAAACCGAGCGGACCTCTGCTCGAATAGCAGGCCCTGGCTTGAATTGCGGCAACCGTCGCACCGTGGCATGTTCGGCGACGCGGCCATAACCCAGCCGTATCGAGCTAAGCCGGAACATCCCGTTGCGTAAGGTTAAGCTGATTGGGCGGGATTCCTCGACTAAGCCCCGAATGACAAGCCGAACATGAGCACGAACCTGATTTCGAGCGGCACAACTGCCCGCCAGAAAGTGAACTTGCGCACGCCCGACGTGATGGCGGCCGTGCAGCAACAGGTCGAGTCACACTACCGCAGTGATATCATCGAAAAGGTTCGGCGAGCCGGTGGAATCATTTCCGTGGGAGATACGACAGTGCGCCTGGCGAAGCAGTTTGGTTTCTGCTACGGCGTCGAGCGCGCGATCGATCTCGCATACGCCGCGCACAAGGTTTTCAAGGATCGCCGCCTGTTCATTGTGGGAGAAATTATTCATAATCCGGAGGTCAATCATCAGATTGCCTCGTTAGGTATCAAGAATCTCACCGGGAGAAATAAGGAGGCGGACATCTCTGATCTCGGCCCCGACGACGTCGTCATCGTGCCTGCATTTGGAACCGAATTGTCGATTCAGCAACAGATCAAGGACCGTGGCTGTCAAATTGTGGATACCACCTGCGGAGACGTGATGAGCGTCTGGAAGCGGGTGCGTAAATACGCGAGCGAGTCGGCTACTTCCATTATTCATGGCAAGGCCGAACACGAAGAGACCAAAGCAACCAGCTCTCGTGCGCTTGGCGACGGTAGTGGTCATTATGTCGTCGTTCTAACGCTCGAAGACACCGATTACGTCTGTGACTATATCAGGCACGGTGGCGATAAACACGCGTTCCTCGACAAGTTCGCGGGCGCCCATTCGCCCGGATTCGATCCGGACGTCCATCTGAAAACTGTCGGTGTAGCAAATCAAACCACCATGTTGCGGGGCGAAACAGAAGAGGTCCAGCGGCGTGTTCGGCAAGCCATTCTCGATCGAGATGGGCCTGAGCTTGTAGAGAAAAATTTTCGCTTCTTTGACACGATCTGCGGCGCCACCCAAGAACGGCAGGATGCGTTGCGTGAATTGCTCGACGTGCCAATGGATCTCTTGTTAGTCGTGGGCGGTTATAACAGTTCGAACACATCGCACCTTGCCGAGATGGGTGAAGAAAAATTGCCGACCTATTTCGTCCTCAATGCTTCCCGGCTCGTTGCCGCTACGGAAATCAAGCATTACAACTTGCACGAGAAACGCGAAGTTGTTTCACACTTTTGGTTGCCAAACGGGCCCGCTGTGATCGGCATCACGGCTGGCGCGTCTTGTCCAAACAACTTGATCGAAGAAACGCTGATTCGGCTTTTTGAATTACGCGGCATCTCGCGTCGAGATCTCGAGCTGGCGGCGTGATCTAACCCACTGTAGCGGCCCTCTGCGAGCGCCGAAGTGACGAATAGCGGCTTACTCAATTTGCTCACACGCCGCTTCGGGATCGGCGGTCATAGACCGCCGCTACAGCTTTACGATCCGAAATACTTTATATGGCACGAGCAATCTGGAAGGGCAGCATCAGCTTCGGACTGGTCAACATACCGATCGCGCTTTATCCGGCGACGCGGCGTGAGGAACTGAAGTTTCGTCTTCTGCGCAAGACCGATCTGAGTCCGGTCAATTACAAACGCGTCGCTGAAAAAGACGGCAAAGAGGTTTCCTGGGACCAGATCGTCAAGGGCTACGAGTACGAGAAAGGTAAATACGTCGTGCTGCGGGAGGAAGATTTTCAGCGAGTTGATCTCGAAGCCACTCAGACTGTCGACATCCAGGACTTTGTCGATCTGGAAGAGATCGATCCGATGTACTTCTATAAGCCGTACTATTTGGAGCCGCAGAAAGGCGGAGATAAAGCGTACGCGCTCCTGCGGGATGCGTTAAAATACACTAACAAGGTCGGCGTTGCGAAAGTGGTCATCAAGACGCGGCAGTATCTGGCCGGTGTTAAGCCGGAGGACGGCGCACTCGTTCTTGAATTGATGCATTTTGCTGATGAGCTCGCCGATCCGGAGAAGCTGCACGTGCCGAAGAAGCTGGAAGTCGGCAAACGGGAAATGAACATGGCCAAATCACTTATCGGCAGCATGGCGTCCAAATGGCAGCCTGAAAAATACAAGGATGATTATCGCGAGGCACTCATGGACGTGATCGAGGAAAAAGTGGAAGCTGGGGGGAAGGAAATCGAAGAGAAGCCAAGAAAAGCACCGAAGCCGACCAAGGTAATTGATTTGGTTTCTGTGTTGCAGAAGAGCTTGGAGCAAACCGGCGCGAAGAAAAAGGCGACGGCCAAATCGCGCGGAAAACACAAGCAACCTGCCAGGAAAGCAGCATAGTTGTAGCCGGGGTCCGCGCCCGCGGTCGCTGTCAACGGCCGAAAGGCAACAGGCTTGACATCCCATCTCGATATCATTCAGCCTAACCCGTCATGAACTCTCTCAACCGATTTGCAGATCCTTTTTATTGCATCATGCGTTTTGTCGTCGGCCTGATGTTTGCCTGTCATGGGCTCGACAAGATATTCGGCGTCTTCACTCAGAAAGGTGAAGCGCTTCCGACCTTGATGGCGGTCGGCGGCTGGGTGGAGATCGTTTGCGGATTTCTCGTTGCGTTTGGTCTGCTGACGCGAGTCGCAGCGTTCATCGCCTCCGGTGAAATGGCAGTGGCGTTTTTTATGATGCATGCGCCGAAGAGTCTGATTCCTTATGTGAACAAGGGCGAACTAGCGGTCGTTTACTGTTTCGTGTTTTTCTACATCTTTCTACGTGGTTCCGGCGGTTGGAGCATCGATGCGATGATGGGAAAAGGAAAAGCCTCGGCGACGACGACCACTTAGCTGCTGCGAAACACCGTCACCATATTACTGGCGATGAATTGGTTTAATCGTTTTCCCGATTCGACTTACTGGCCGTTGCGATTGATCGTGGGACTCATCATTGCTTGCCACGGGGGACAATCGCTTTCCGCAGAAGAGTACAAAGATTTCGGCAAGGACCGCCTGAACAACTCGCCACGCCACGGCGAATGGGTCGATATCAAGTCAGGTGACCGTACGATTAAAGCCTTCGTCGTTTATCCCGAGCGTAAAGACAAAGCCCCTGTCGTTCTGGTCATTCAGGAAATTTTTGGCCTGACTGATTGGCTGCGCAGCATGTGCGATGAGCTGGCGGAAAACGGAGTTATCGCGATTGCGCCCGATTTTCTCAATGGTCAAAAGTTTGAGGATGCCGATAGCGCGAGCAAAGCGACATCAGCCGTGACGCAAGATCAGGTCAAAGCGGTTCTTGACGCGACGGCCGATTACGCGCTCAAAATTCCGGCGTGCAACGGCGCGCTTGCCGTCTGTGGATTTTGTCGGGGCGGAGGATGGGCGTTTGCGTACGGCAATGAAAATCCAAAACTAAAAGCGGTCTATTCGTTTTACGGGACCGCGCCTGACGAAGCCTTCAAAGTCGCGAATATAGCGTGTCCAGTTTACGGCTTTTACGGCGAGAACGATGAGCGAGTGAACGCAACCATCCCCAAGGCCGAAGAGCTGATGAAAGCCGCTGGGAAAAAATATGTCCCGGTAATCTACAAAGGCGCCGGCCACGGATTCATGCGCTCAGGTGAGCCGTCCAACCCCTCCGTCCGCGAAGGCGACAAGAAAGCGCGCGATGAAGCTTGGGCGCGCTGGAAGAAGTTGCTCAAACAACTGTGATGGTCGAGAAGGCGCGCTCCGCCGTCCGGACGCCGCAGCGCGGCGTCCCTACCTCTTTGCGCTCAGTAACTCATCCACCAGCGGCTGCGCGTCGTACACTTTTCGAAGCGCCTCGATAATCGCGGCGGAATCAACAGAGACGGCGCGCGACTGCGTGTCGGTGTAAGTGCAATCGGCAACAAGTGATTGAATGTTGCCGTCAAAAATAATGCCCACGAATTCGTTTGCCTTGTTCACCACGGGGCTGCCGCTGTTGCCACCGATGATATCTGCGTCAGAGACGAAATCATATTTGGTCGCCAAATTGAGATCCGACTTTTTGTCGAGCCAACGTTTCGGCAGATCAAATGGCGGCCGATTGTCGTGTTCGACCGCCCGCTGATATAGACCGGCAATGTCCGTGAACGCAGGGATTTGCTTTCCGTCCTGCTCGTAACCGCGCACCGTTCCATACGAGAGCCGCAGCGTAAAAGTCGCATCCGGATAACCGGTCGCGCCTTCAATGGCAAACCGCGCCTTGGCAATATCTGCATACGCCTGTTTTTTCATTTCATCCTGCGCGCTGAAAGTCTTTCGCGCTTCTCTTGCTTGCGCATCAATCAAGCGCGCTAGATCGATCATCGGGTCGTGCGCCGACTGCAGCGCAGCCGCGTCTTTGCCATAGAGATCCTTCCGGACAGCCGCGTCCTTTAGCTTTGTTCCCGAGACAAGCTCAACTGCGCACGCGTGCGGCGACTTTCCAGCGAGTACTTTTTTCACCAGCGGATTGTCTGGGCCGAATGCAGAGGCGAAATCGGTCAACGAGTCTGTGAGTCGCAAAATCTCGTAATCGTCATAGATCGGTTGGTTGGAAAACAGGTCCAGTTCAAACGATTCGCGCGCGCTATCACGAAACATCGGGATCCGTTCTCCGTTAGGCTTCGCGCGCTCATCGGCTGCGCGCAGCAGCAGGCGCGCATACTTGAAAAGATCCCCCGCGAAAGCCCGCGGCGGGCGGTAACCAACGATACCGGGCCGTTCCTGCTCGAGGTAATTGTATACCGGCGCGTTCTTCACAATCTCAGCCTGCGCACGCTTGATCCGGTCGTACGCAGAAAGTGCGGATTTGAATTTCGAATCGCGTCCAATCGCGTCGCGTAGTTTTCGCTCGCGAGCTTCCAGCGCCGACCAGATTTGCGGATCAAGGAGCCCGGCCAGATAACCGTTGTACCGTTTCCGGTTGTTTTGATTCCCGAACAAGTCCTCGCGCGCTTTACGTGCGTTCTCGAATGAACGCACGCTGTACGCCGATTCCAGCACTTCGCGCCGATAAAACATGTTCAGGGCGTACGGCAGAAAGCGGTCACGCATGTCGGCCATCTCATCCAAGGTGAGCTGCCGGTCCGTTTTGCCGGGGCTGCCGCTTACAAAAACAAGTTCGCGGTCGTTCGGGCCATCGGAATTGAATTTGAGAAAGTGCTCGATCTTTGCCGGTTGGCCATTTTCGTACACGCGAAAGAGGCAGATATCGAGATCGTACCGGGGATACTCGAAGTTGTCGGGGTCACCGCCGAAAAACGCCATTTGCTGCTCGGGCGCGAAAACCAACCGCACGTCATCATAACGCTTGTACTGATAAAGGTGGTACGCGCCGCCTTGATAGAGTGTGACCACATCCGACCGCAATCCGGTCTTATCCTTGCTTTCCTTTTCAATGGCAGCAATGGCCGCGTTGCGCGCGGCGGAGGCCTGATCGCTTGTCATGCCGGGTTTCACTGCGCTGGTGACGCGCGAGGTTACGTCCTCGATGGACATCAGCACGTTCAGCTCCAAATCCGTGGATTTGATTTCATCAGCCTGTGTTTTCGCATAAAAACCGTCCCGCAGATAATTGTGCTCGACGCTGCCCATCTTCTGCAAGGTGTCTGCGCCAACGTGATGGTTTGTGATGGCGAGGCCGTTCGGCGAAACGAAGGATCCGCTCCCGCCAGAGTTGAAGCGGACGCTGGCTTTTTGGAGATGTTCAAGCCACTGCGGCGACGGCTCGAACTGATATTTTTCCTTGAGCTCTTTTAGCGGCGGCGCGTTGAAGAGCCACATGCCTTCATCGGCTAATGCGGAGGTAGTCATTCCGACAAGAAAGAGCAGGACCGAACAACGAAACTTCAGGCAAAACCACTTGTACATGCGCGAATCATAAAGGGCACGCACAAAGGCCACAACTACGTGCTTCGTTCGAGGCCAGGTTGTGGAAGAACCTGTCAATTTCCCCTACATGCTTCGCGATGTACATTTCGCTGATGTTTCGGAGCAAGCGTGGCAAAATTGAGCGGCTCGACTTCATCCTTGCGGGCGCGCAAAAATCCGGCACAACGGCGCTGCACTACTTTCTCAGCAGACATCCGGACATATGCATGGGCGATCAGCAGGAAATCCATTTTTTCGATGACGACGCAATGTTCGTTGCGGAGACCAATTATGAGGAATTGCACAAGCATTATCCGCCGATTGCACCGTCGACCATGGCAGGTGATTGCACACCGAGTTACATGTATCACGAACCAGCGATGCAACGGATTTGGAATTACAATCCGAAGATCAAATTGCTGATACTCCTGCGGAATCCGGTCGAACGTGCGTTTGCCCACTGGAACATGCAGCGATACAAAGGCATCGAGCCGCTGGATTTTTTCGACGCGATTCGAGAAGAAGAAACGCGCATTGCCGGCGCGCCCCCGGCTGAAGCGCGCCGTTTTGCCTATCTTGAGCGAGGATTTTACGGACGCCAACTGGAGCGCGTCTTCAAATTTTTTCCGCGCGAGCAAATGAAAGTCGTGAAATTCGAAGACTTCAAAGCGAAGCAGCACCAAACGCTCGCCTCAATCTTCTCGTTCCTTGGCTGTAAACCTTTGCGTCCGCTGCGCAACAAAGACAGAAACGTTGTGCCGTACGAGCGGGCCATAAACTGGGAAGAGCGCGTTTCCCTTTACAATCTGTTCGCCGAAGATATCTCCAAAACTGAGCAACTGCTGGGCTGGGATTGCTCGGATTGGAAGCTGTAGCCGTTTCGCTGTGCGAAACGTAGCGGGGAGCTGGACAACCCTTTGGGGCGCGTCGCCCACAGGGCGACGGCTACACTATCTTGAATCGCGGCCGCTCAGCCGGATCCGCAGCAAGTAGCGCTTTCCAACGCACGATTCTCGCACCTTGCGATTCAAAAAACGTGCGCAGTTCTGGCGTGAAAAATGAAGAACCGTCCGCGCGCCGATTGAATTCCAGAAGCAGTCGGCCGTCGGGTTTGAGGAATCTCGTGCGCACATCGTTGATGAAGAATTTCCAGTCAGCCTCTGTCCATTCCAGCCACTCACCGTTTTCGCGCCGCGCGATCCGATGGAAACACACGCGATGCGCCGTAACGAGATCGAATTGTTTGTCGAGACCCGCCAAAGGCGTCTGCGCATTGATTCGCGCGACAGTGCGGCTAACGCCGAAGAACTTGGTCGTCCCCCGGAAAAAAGGTTCGTCATCGGGATCCAGCCCCAGACCTTCGTGGCCGAACAGACGGCAAAGATAGAGAAAATATCCGGGGCCGCAGCCTAGATCCAGAATGTCGAGTGGCAGCGAGCGATCAAGCCAAAGGTCCTGTACGCGCTTTACGTTAACGCCAACCCAATAGTTGGCATCCTCGTAGGCATTGATCTTTCGCGCGTTCGGCCGATACGGATAATCCTCGCGCAGCCGTACCAACTCCGATTGATTAATCGTCGCTAGAATCCGATGCGAACTTACAGGATGCGTGCATCGGCAGGCGTGCTCCCACAGGCTTTCCGCCGCGTCGCGGGTAAAGAGCTTTTGGAATTTGCGCGACAGTCGCATTGCAAAACGATGCAGCGAAGCTGGTTGATACTCAAGAAGCAGCCCCGAAAGCGTTCGGGCTCAGTTTTTGACTTCTACCTGGATCAGACCGGTGGAACCTTGGCGCGTCATGAATCCGCTTGCCCAGCCGTTGCCCGGATAGAAGTATTGTTCATAGCGCCACAGCATCCCTAATGTCGCGCCGGAAGACTTTTTCCACCGCACTCGATAGTACAAATGCCGTTTCCATGATGGCGAATGGCCGGTCATGAAATTGACCTCGAATGGCGTTGGCCAATTCAGAATGCTCCGACGGATTTCTATCGAAGCATCATCGCCAGCCGGCGGCACCGTGGCGAGGTTCTCTGCTTCTGTCCGCACGGGACCAAAAGCAAAAACCTTTCCCCGGTCTGCCAGAGCAAGCTGATCGTTTTTCGTCGTGCCAATGCTGGGAGCTGGGCCGTTCCTGTCGTTAAGACTCAGCTCAAGATCGTTAACGTGAAGACTGCCGCCAGTTCCGTTGCCCTGATATGCGATCGAATTAATTCGTGTTGAGCTCATTTCAATCGTTCCAAAGCGATCAAGCAACAGTGAGATCTGATGTCCGTAAAAGATCCAGGTTGCCAGGAAGGCAATGGCGACGGCGATGAAAACCGCAAGCGTGATCAGGATTTTGCGCATTGGCTACCTTCGTTGTAGTCACCGCGTTGTGTCGCCGTGCCGGGAAAATCCATCGACGGCGCCTCGACACTCGCCGCGGCGAATAAACTCAGAGGCGGGCTACAATCCTACGCTCTCTTTTGTTGGATGTACTCGTTCACTTGTTCTTCGAGAATCTCGAGGGGTAACGCGCCGTTTTGAGCACGGCATCGTGAAACTCCCGTTGATCGAATTTTTCTCCCAGTTCTTTCTGTGCGCGAACGCGTAATTCCTGAATCTTTAGCATGCCAATTTTGTAGGCGCACGCCTGACCCGGCGCGACGATATAACGTTCGATTTCAGATTTAACTTCTTTCTCGCCCATCCCGGTTTTCTCGCGCATGTAAGCGATCGCCTGTTCGCGCGTCCAATGCTTCGCATGAATGCCTGTATCAACGACCAACCGAACCGCGCGGAAAAGTTCGTCACGAAGGCGTCCCAGGTCTCCGAATGGATCGTTGTCGTACCATCCGACCTGTTTCGCCAGCCATTCGCAGTAGAGCGCCCAGCCTTCCATGTAAGCTGTAAACGGGATTATCTTGCGAAATTGCGGAATGCCTTTGAGCTCTTCCGCACTGGAGATTTGCCAATGGTGACCAGGGACGCCCTCATGATACGCGAGTGTTGGCATACTCCATTTGGGCACCTCGTTCATGTCCCGCAGGTTCGCGAAGAAGATCCCCGGACGGCTGCCGTCCATGGCCGCAATGTCATAATACGCTCCAGGAGCGGTTGCTTCCTTAAACTCCGGGACGCGGCGCACTTCGATCTTGGCACGTGGAGTTGTGAGAAATAATTCCTTCGACGAACGATCTGTCGCCTGCTTGATCAAGTCTGTGTACTTGGCCAATGCCTCGGCACGACCTTTGTCATCATTTGAATAAAGAAAACGCGGATCCTTGGCGAGTTTGTCCATCGCCTCTCCGGTTGGCTGACCTGCAAACCCGTTTGCATCGAGGATCGTTCGCATCTCACCTTCGATGCGAGAGACTTCGCGCAGACCAAGCTCATGCACCTCGTTCGGATTGAGCGTCGTGGTCGTATTTTCATGCAGCTTGTAGGCGTAGAAGACGTCGCCGTCCGGTAATTTCCAAACGCCATCGTCGGTTGTCGTTTTTGGCAAAATTTCATGGAAATAATCGATCAGCTTTTGATAGGCCGGATAGACTTTGTTCGTTATTGCCGTTTCCACGCGCGCTTGAAAATCGGCGCGCTTGGCCTCGCCTAAGTTGTCAATGTTGGCAGCACGAGTCTTAAATGACGTCGCGAGAATATTCTCCGAAGCCGGCTTGGCAATGAAATCGGTCATCTCCTTGAGCACTTCCGCAACTACAAATCGCGGTGGCAGAATCTGCTTTTGTTCGCGGATCTTAAGACCCTCGAGCACTTGATCGAACTTTTTCGGCAACGCATCGAGCCGCATCACGTAATAATCACAGTCCTTTTCGCTGAGCAGCCGGTGCGTGTTGGCCATGAACGACGGAAACTGATTCTGGACGCCAAAGAGCTGGTTAACGGGATAATCATGCCATTGCCACCTTTCGCCCTCGGCTTGGATTCGGAGAAACCAATCCAAAACCCGTGTGGAAAGCTTCTGCGACGCCGATTGTCGAGGAAGCGGATACTGGTGAAGCTGTAACAGATCGCGTTTCCACCTGTCGGATTCGCGCTGTTGATGAGCGGGCGATTCGTCATCGAGCTTTCCGTTATGGCTCGTGATACCAAATTGCTCGACCAGACCGATCGTTGAGAGGATCTCCGGATGATCAAAGAGAATCTCCGCAAAGACCTTTTCGTAAAACAAATTCAAGCTCCATGGCCGGAACCAAATGAGATTAATCAAGAATATTGCGATCGCGATTACGAAGACTGCAGTAACCCCGCCGAGCCATTTGAGAATGCGCTTAAACATGTGGTCGGATTGGTGCTTGTAGGATGCAACAGCAGTGCGCAGTGGATTCAAGAGTTTTTGAAGTTCACACGAACCAAAGGCACCAGCTAATGTTCAACCTTCAAACCAGAGAGCGTGATCCAACAGTTTGTGTGAGGTTCCTCGCGCCACTCGAAATGCCGGGGATGTTTCCGGATAGCTTCATCTGCAAATTTCGATTATAGCCAGATGTTATGCCAGCCTCGCCGGAGCATATTGACAAGCCGGAGCCACGCGGACAGACGATAGCCGCGGTTCTCGCCGTCGGCGCTATTTACCTGGCCCTGCCACGCAACGTCGTTGTCGGCCCGATTTGGCTGTTGCCGACTGTGATTGTCGTCTTGCTCGTGCCCACTGTGGTGAGCCATCGCGTGGGAAAACAATCACTCAATCGCCTTCTCGGATTCGTTATTAACGGAATCACAACACTGGCGTTGATTGTCTCTGTCATTTTGCTTGTCCGTCTATTGCCGTCGCACCGTGAATCTCCATTGCAATTGCTACGGTCCGGCGGCCTACTTTGGCTGACGAATGTGATCGTGTTCGCCCTGTGGTACTGGCGCCTGGACGGCGGCGGGCCAACCCTTCGACAGAAACAACGGAAATTCGGCAGCAAGAGTTTCCTCTTTCCACAGATGCAAATTACGCATGACGAGCGACCCGAATTTGCGTGTGCACGCTGGCATCCACACTTTGTGGATTATCTGTTCGTGGCGTTCACGCAGAGTTCCACATTCGGACCGACCGACGCACCGCTGCTCGCACGCTGGGCAAAGGTTCTGGCAATGATCCAGATCTTCATTTCGCTTAGCATCGTCGTCTTGCTGATCTCGGCGGCCGTAGGAACACTGTGAACGGACAATCGATTCTGGATCTGTAGCCGGCGCTGTTCGCGTCGTCTTCTCCTTCGCTGCTTTAAGGCGGTTAACTACTTGCCGATCAAAATCAAGATGCCCGCTATGAGCGCCACAACTCCCATCACGATTGCTCCGATGCCAATGTGAAAGAGCGTAGTGATTCCGACGAGAATCAGATAGATCGCGAGCAGCAGCATTCCAATGTTTTTTGTGACCATGCGTCGGTTGTGAGGCAAGCCGGTTGTGTTTGCACGCAAAAAAGAGGCAGCTGCTATGCGGCGTACCATCGATTTACACGCTCACCAGTTCGTCGAATCTGCTTTTCTTATTGCGCTTTCGATGGAACTAGGATCGCGTCGCTCATGCCGTGTAAAAACTTTTTATCGGCTGGAGCGATAGTAGCCAGCGCACCGCGTAACTTCACACGATCCGCTTCGACGAAATAATACGGGCACAGACGCACGCGACCTTTCATTACCTCTACTTCGCGTGACTCAGGATCCCAGTATCTGTGCTCAAACAGGCGGCCTTTGTGAAACTGCTGCAGGATCGTTGGTGACGATTCAAATGTCGCCAACGCGTGCTGGATTCGCTTTTCCCAATCGGCGTGCGGTAAATCGCTCCCCAGCGCGACACCGCGGCTGCCCCAGCCAAGCGGGGAAAAACCGCTCACTTTCAAGAGAAGATCGCGATCTTTCTGACTGAACTTCGCAGCCTCGCGCCAGTCGTGAATTTCCAAACGCGGAATGACTGCGTGTTGGGGCAGGGGAGTTGGATCGAGCAGCCAGGAGTAAGGAATTATTTCCTGTAACTTGATGAAGTATTTGTCTCCGATTTCGCGTCGCCAAAATTCGCGCAACGGCTGAAGCCAGAACAGCGCGAACCACATTTTCTCCTCGAGATAAGGCTTGATCGGCGGCGTAATCGTAATTCGCCCTTCTGCATTCGCCCGCAGCGCATTTTCGATTCCGGGAATATTTGGCAGATCGAACAATTCGAAGAACCGGTACACAGCGCGTGCGTCGTGCGGTTCGTAATTTTCTGCTGGCATTACGCGCCACGGAGAGGCTTGAGGTTTGAGGTCTGAGGTTTGATTCAATCGCGCGGCAAGCCACTCCATCTCCGGCCGATAGGTTGCTGATTCCTGCGAAATGACGATATCGGCGCCGTTCGGGACAATCGCGCGAAATCCCTCCAACATGCCATTCCCGCCGCCGATGATGTCGTTATCGAAGGAAGAATACGTCTGGTTTAGCCAACCGGTCAGGCCAATCCCGCCCGGGACTGAATCGATCTCGGCGATGATGTAGCCCTTCTCAGTGAGGATGAGGTCTGGCCGGATTACTCGCGGCAAATCGTCGCGGATTTCCTTCCGCCGCGAAAATTCAATCAACTCTTTTGGTTTACCGGCGTCGAGGTAGCGGGCTACCCATTCGGGTTGCTTGCCTTTAACGCTGAGCTGATACAGCTGATTGCAAGCCCGCTGAAAAACAAACAGGCGATGCCCGAGTTGCTCGAGATCGGCGAGAGATTTCCTGTCGATCGGAAATGCGTCAGGCGAGAGCAGCCACTCTTTCTCCGCGAAGAGGCCCTCTTTTGGGAATGCGGCGCGAATTGCGGCTAGCCTGCCAATCTTATCCTGCACCTGCATAATGAAGCAAACGTCCAATGTCCAACGTTGAACGTCCAACGCCGAATTTGCCGTCATCCTGAGTGGGAGCGCAGCGAGTCGAAGGATCCCGCGGAACAGCCTTCAGGTTTCGCCACGGGATTGAAAGCCTGGCCTCGCCCCGAAAGCTTTCGGGGCTGCGTTGCAGCCTCGACTTCGCTCGGAATGACAGCAGCTATCTTCCCGCGGCCATTTTCTTCAGCACCAGTTTCACCAGTTCTTCGGCTGATTTCGCTTCGCCTTTTTGCTGCAAATCGTGCACTGCCTTGTGTGCATCGGCTTGCTTGTATCCGAGCGCGATCAAGCCCAGCACTGCTTCGTTCGCCTGCTCTTGCTCGGGCGTGGGCGCGTGCGCGGCGCTGGCTGCTTCCCATGCCGCCGCCACTCCGAGCTTGTCTTTTAATTCGAGAACGATTCGCTCAGCTGTCTTTTTTCCAAGACCGCTGATTTTCGAAATCGCTGCGACATCAGAATTCACCACCGCCGCTTTGAAATTGTTTACGCTCATTCCACTCAACACTGCCAAAGCCAGCTTCGGCCCGATGCCTGAGACGTGGTTGACGAGCAAACGGAAGAGATCCCGCTCGGCTGGCGTCATGAATCCATACAGCACGTGCGCATCCTCGCGCACGGCCAGATGCGTGAGAATGCGGATAGCCTGCCCCACGGCAGGCAGCTTGTCGTAGCTCGACAACGGAATGAACACTTCGTAGCCAACGCCGCCTACATCCACAATCGCCTGCGTGGGCAGGGCATTTACCAGTTTACCATCAAGGAACGTGATCATGGGTTCGTTAAAGCGTTGAAGTGTTGAAGCGGGGGTGCGTTCCTTGTCATTCTGAGCGCAGCGAAGAATCTCTGATTATTTCTGGCGACCCATCTGCTGCAAACCCGATAGCCAGAGATGGTTGAAAGCCTGGTCTCATGCTTTGCATTTCGTTGCAGCGCTCCGCTCAACATGACAGACGAAAAAGACGCTTCAACGTTTTATCGTTTCAACCAGTCATTCTCGTTTCAACACCAACGTGAGATCGACCCGTTTGCCTTTAGCGATGTTGAAACCGTTAATTGTAAAGAATTCCCAGCTTGCGGGTGGGTTCGCGAAAAGTTCGCCCGCTACGGGCGTTGGCAGAACGATAAAACGTGGATCGGGTGCGCTCATGAACTCAGCGGCGCGACGCTTGTTCAACGGCGTGAGAAAACCTTGGACGCGGGAGCGAAAATACCAGACCAGACTCGGCTCCTGGAACTCGACCGCAGCAAATCGCATGTTTGGCTGTAAAGAAGCGCGAGACACTTGAAAGAGCTGATACGCCGGGAAAAACCGCGCCACCATCGGCGGAGCCGCGAGGGCAATTGTGATCCATACACACGCAGTTGCGACCGCGATGCTTGCGAACAGGGAGCGGCGACTTTCAGTCGTCGGCGGTCTGGAGACCGCCGCTCCTTGAGACCAATGGCGCGCGAGCAAAAGCGCAAGTAACGGAAACGCCGGCAGCGTGTAGTGCGGTAACTTCGTGCTGACGAGAGTAAAGATGACGAAGATGACAGCGATGCCCCAGACCAGATATGTATCGATCGGACTTCGGCTGTAGCTGGGGGCGTCGACCCCGGCCTCTCTGTTCCGCCACAATTTGCGAATTAACCACGGCAACTTGATCGACCAGGGAAAGAAACTGATGAAGACCGTGACAAAATAAAACGGCAATAACAGCACGTACATTCCGAAGGAACTGGCGCCGTGACCTTCCAGTGTCATAAACGAACGGCCGACGACATGTCGTCCAATTCCCACTCTGAAAAACTCCCCGCGTGTTTGAATCAGCGCCGGGATTCCCCAGAGCGCGACCACTGCAAGCATCAGCGCAACCCCAACGGCAAACTTGAAGCGCCGTAACGTCTGCCAATCTCGCTTGTAGATGATTAAGCCAGCGACGGCCAGCAGCGGTGTCCACGCGATTGGGCCTTTGGCAAGAAAGCCGAGCGCGAGCGCGAGATAGAAAACAAGGAAGGGCGATTTCCAAATCGCCCACGGCGGTCTGGAGACCGCCGCTCCTTGGTTCAGCGTTGGGCGTTGAAACAGTTCGTATCCAGCCCAACTCGCCAGCGTCACGAACAACGCGAGCCACATGTCGGCGACGGCGGCTTTCGCGTGAACGAACGTTTGGAGCGAAAGTGTGAAGATAATTGCAGCCCACCATCCGAGTTTTTCTCCTCCCATCCGGCGACCCCAGACGAAGATTAATAGGGCTGTGAGTGCCGCTGCTATCGCCGAAGGAAAGCGAGCGGCGAAATCGTTTTGGCCGAACATGTGATAGCTCGCGACCTGTGCCCAGTAGGTAAGGGGAGGCTTATCGAGTCGAAGCTGATTATTGAAGTAGGGAACGATGTAGTCGCTGCGCTCGATCATTTCCCTTGAAGCTTCGGCAAAGCGCGGCTCATCCCGATCGATAAGGGGCAAGCTCCATGTGCCGAGGATGTGAAACAGAACGCAGGCGAAAAACAGTATCGCGTATTTTGCCGGTGCAGATTTCAATGTGGTCGCAGCATCTCATAACGGTCATTCCGAGCGAAGTCGAGGCTGCAACGCAGCCCCGAAAGCTTTCGGGGCGAGGCCAGGCTTTCAATCCCGTGGCACAGCTCAAAGGCAACACGGCGGGATGTCTCGACTTCGCTCGACATGACAAACTATTCGTGAGATTTGGAACGGACTTGTGAAGTACTCCGCCGTTTTGTATTGGCTCATCGGGATTGCAATCGCGGCGACGGCAATCGCCGTGTCATTTCATTTCGACGACGACGTGCGCCAAATCATGATGCAGCATCAAAACCCTGCGATGCGCAATTTCATGCGCTACGTCAGCTTGTTAGGCGATTGGCCGTTGCATGCGGCAGTAGGATTATTTTTCCTAGGCTTGGCGTGGCGCCGGGGCAGCGAAGAGTGGACGCGGATTTTCCTCGCCATGCTGTTGGCCATGATGCTGGCGGGTGTGGCCGGAACCGTGATTAAAGGCACTATTCCACGGACGCGCCCGTCGGTGCACACCGAGATGCGTTGGGGCGGGCCGCGTTTCAGCTCGAAATACGAATACCAGTCGTTTCCATCCGGACATGTTGGCGCTTCGACCGCGTTCTTTGGCGTTTTACTGATCGCGCGTCGGCGCGTCGGCCTTTCGTGCCTCCCAATCCCGATTCTGATCGGGTTCTCGCGAATGTACCTCGGCGCCCATTATCTCTCCGACGTCGTTTGCGCAGCGGTTCTCGGAACCTTATGCGCCCTTGTCGTAGCGTACTTCCTATTGCTGCCAATCGGAAATCGACAATCGGAAATCGAAAATTGAAATGGCGGAGGGGGTGAGATTCGAACTCACGAGGCCGTTAGGCCTTCCGGTTTTCAAGACCGGCGCGATCAACCGCTCTGCCACCCCTCCGGAAAAACTGGTGATCGGTGCGCAAGTATAGCAGGAACTCAAAGATTTGCTCGACAGGGAAATATGTTCATGTGAACTTAAATCGTGCCGACGAACAAGAAGTTTAAACCTGCGATCGTCGAAACGCCGCAGAGCCAAGCCGCCATTCGAGGACGTGGCGCGTCTTGGAGCCCGGCGAATCGATTCGAAAGACTGCACGTCGATTTAACCGACCCTGACGTAGTCGACGGCGGCTGCGAGACCGAAGAGACGCCGCGGCGTCCGACGCAGTATTTTCGCGACGGGACGAGAACGATCATTACCCGCAATACAAGTCCGGATGTCGGCTTTGAAACGAGTTTGAATCCGTATCGGGGGTGCGAGCACGGGTGCATCTATTGTTACGCGCGACCGACTCACGAGTATCTCGGGTTTTCGGCTGGCCTCGATTTCGAGAGCAAAATCATGGTGAAAACCAATGCGCCTGAACTGCTGCGCCGAGAACTGGAGTCGCGGCGATGGCAGCCGCAGACGCTCGTGCTGAGCGGTGTGACCGATCCGTATCAACCCGTGGAGCGAAAATTGCGGATCACGCGTGGCTGCCTCGACGTGCTCGCGCAGTTTCGCAATCCTGTGGCGGTCATCACAAAGAATCATCTCGTCACGCGCGATACCGATATCTTGGGCGAACTCGCGGCGTGCAATGCCTCGGCGGTCAACGTTTCAGTGACGTCTCTCGACCCTACGTTGCAGCGAGTCCTCGAACCGCGCACGACCTCGCCGCAGGGTCGGCTCGACGCCATCAAACAACTTCGTGCAGCAAAAATTCCCGTTGGCGTAATGGTCGCGCCAATTATTCCCGGACTCACGGATCACGAGGTTCCGAAGATCCTGGATGCGTGCGCAAAAGCGGGCGCGCAGTTTGCCGGCTACACCATAATCCGCTTGCCATGGGCGGTTGCGCCACTGTTCGAGCATTGGCTGGAGGAACATTTTCCAGACCGTAAAGAGAAGGTGCTGCGGCGGATCCGGCATTTGCGGGGAAACCGGCTGAACAATTCGCAATGGCACACGCGCATGACGGGGGAAGGGATTTTCGCCGATCAAATCGCGTCGCTATTCAAGGTCGGTTGTCGTCGAGGCGGCATCGGCGCGCGGCCGACACTTTCGTGCAAATCATTTTGCCGCTCAACCACTCAGCTACGTCTCTTTAGCTAACATAGGCGTCGGCGACACAACGAATCGAGGGCGCTGTTTCCTCTTGGATCTGCGTTAGATTCAATTGACCGATGGGCGCGCGACTTAGCGATTACGATTACGTTCTGCCACGCGAATTGATTGCGCAGCGGCCGCTGGAACGCCGCCAAGATTCCCGGATGATGGTTTTGCATCGCGCCGAGCAGAAGATCGAGCATCGGCAATTTCGCGAGGTAACGACGTTTTTGCAGCCGGGCGACCTGGTGGTGTTAAACGATACGCGCGTGCTGGCAGCGCGGCGATTCTCCGATGACGACGCAGTGGAATTTTTGTTTCTCGAGTCTCTCGGGCCAAGGCGTTGGAAGTGCATGGTTACGCCGGGCCGTAAAATGCGCGTCGGCGCGACGGCAATGATCGATGATGTGTGTTTGCGGGTCGAGAAAATCACTCCCGATGGCGAGCGGATCGTCGCGTTCGATAAAGACTTTGATGTTTATGCCAGTGGTTCCATGCCGTTGCCGCCGTATGTCAATCGGCCCAGCGATGAATCGGACGCGGCGCGTTACCAGACGGTTTTTGCTCGTGAGCCCGGGGCTGTGGCTGCGCCGACGGCTGGTCTGCATTTCACCTCCGAGATCTTGAGTGAAATTCCGCACACGTTCGTGACATTGCATGTTGGACCGGGAACATTTCTCCCTGTGCGTTCTGAAAATATCGCCGAACACCGGATGCATGCGGAGCGTTTTTCCATTTCGCCGGAAGCTGCAGACAAGATCAACAATGCGCAGCGGATCGTAGCTGTAGGAACCACAGCCATGCGCGTTCTCGAAACAGCAACGCGCGATACCAAACTGGTTAGCCGACAGGTTGAACCGCAATCAGGCGAGACCGATCTTTTCATTTACCCGCCGTTTACGTTTCGAGTTGTCGATGCGCTGTTAACCAATTTTCACCTCCCGCGTTCGACTTTACTAATGCTGGTGAGCGCGTTTGCTGGACGCGAATTCATTCTCCGCGCGTACGAGGAAGCGGTGCGCAAACGCTACCGCTTCTACAGTTACGGTGATTGCATGCTGATCCTGTAATCTTCCTCTTCCGTTTCCTCTGAATCTTCGAGAGCGCAGCAAGCAGAACCAGAGGAAGAGGAAGACTGCGAGGTCATTCTGAGCGAAGCGGAGCGGAGTCGAAGAATCTCGTGGCAGGACCGGACGGTTTTTCGGGATTCCTCGACTTCGCTCGGAATGACGGGCTAGATTTGCTTCAGATGAGCGACAAACCCAAAGGCGAGCTGGTGATTCAAACCATCGCCATGCCTAAAGACACAAATGCGAATGGCGACATCTTCGGCGGGTGGGTGACGTCGCAAATGGACCTGGGCAGCGGGATTCTCGCCGCGAAAACTGCGCACGCGCGCGTCGTCACAGCGGCGATGGAAGGCATGTCATTTCTCGAGCCGGTGAGAGTGGGGGACACGGTCAGCTGTTATGCGCGAGTGGAGAAAATCGGGCGGACTTCAATGACTATCCCAGTCGAGGTTTGGGTGACGCGTCATATGACCGGCGAAGAGCGCCGCGTGACGCATGGCGTTTTTACTCTGGTCGCGGTCGATGAGTCGGGAAAACCGATTCCGGTTAAGCGCGACAGCGCGTGATTTCTGCTGCATTCCTGAATGTCGATGGCGCGTTTCGCTTACCTCTTCGAGCGGTTCCCATCGTTCGGGCAAACATTTTGCTATCGGGAAGTGGCGGAGCTTGATCGCCAAGACATCGCGCCGCCAATCTTTTCAATCCGAAACCCGAAAGACGAGCCACCACAAGATTGGGACACGCGCATCGTCGAACGGGTGCATTATCTTCCAGAGGAAAAGGAGCTGCTGGAAGACGTTCGACGCGCCGCAAAAAAACGGAAGCTCGGCGCACACATTGTCGCCGCCCTGGATGAATGGGGTCGCCGCACCGATTTCCTTCGGCTTTACCAGGCGATCTACGTTGGTCTGCGCTTGCGGCAAATGGGGATCGATCATGTGCACGCGCATTTCGCCGGCATGGCTGCGCGCACTGCATTTTGGATAAACAAGTTTTTTCCGATCACTTTCAGTTTTACCGCGCACGCCAACGACATTTTCTCTCCGCGGCAATTCGAAATCGGACTGGATAAACTTTGCGATACAGCGCGCGCGATCATCACCGAAACGGATTACGCCGCGCGTTTCCTACGCGAGCGATTCTCTCTTCGCGCTGATCGCGTCCATCGCATTTACAACGGTCTCGATCTCGCGGAATTTGGGCGCGCCGATTTTTCTTCGACACCACCGTTGATCATCGCAGTCGGCCGTTTGATTCCAAAAAAGGGATTCGGCGATTTAATTCGCACCTGCGCGTTGCTCACCGAACGTGGGAAATCGTTCCGCTGTGAAATTATCGGCGAGGGCCCGCTTGAGAACGAACTGCGTCGGCAAATCAATGAACTGTATTTGCAAAACAATGTCGTACTGACGGGCGCAAAGCCGCAGACGCAACTCCGCGGACGGCTCGCCGCGGCAAATGTTTTTGTGCTCCCGAGCGTGATTGATCCCGACGGCGGCATGGACAATCTGCCTACGGTCATCATGGAAGCGATGGCGACGGGGCTGCCTGTCGTGTCCACGAACATCGGCGGGATTCCGGAAATGGTCGTCGAAAACGAAACCGGATTTCTCGTGCAACCGGGCGACACCGCAGCAATGGCCGACGCGATTCAAACAGTGATCAAGGATTGCTCTCCGGCGGCGAAACTCGGCCATTCCGGGTACGAACGCGCGCGCGCGCTTTTCTCGATCGAGAAGAATGTCCGCGAATTGTGCGCGCTAATTCTGTAGCGGCGCTCTGCGAGCGCCGAGGGGAACACTCAACAGTCCACGGCGTTCACAGACCGCCGCTACAGTAAATCCCGAACGCAATTGAGCGCGTTCAGGTAAACATAGTGCGGCCCGCCGCGAATCAGTTCCTCGCTGATCAGGTCCACAGGATCGTGGTTTCCAGCGGGCAATAGCTGCGGGATTCGCTTTTCGCCGGTCTGTACGCGTGACACCTCCAGAAGATCGCCGCAATTCGCGTATGTGACGCCAAATTCCACATCGCCGCTGGTCAATGCGACTCCGTGAACCGGTTGGCCGTCATGTTCACGCAATTCAACGTCGATGTGTCGCTCTGCCGTTTCGGTGAACCGCAACTCGCGTGAAGATTTCACCGCATCAATCTTCCAATCCAATTGCGCTGCCAGCCAGCCCACAAACAGGAGAGCGGTTGATCTAAACGCCGGCGCAAAATCGATTTGCACCTTGCTGATCTTGGCCAGGCGATGATGCGAAGCGGGATGATCGAAGAATTGCGCGAGTGCGAAACGAAGATTGTCCAGACGCGTCCAATTCAGGTCGCACAAGACCAGGCGCTGCTTCGCTTCGCGTTGGGCTGTTTCCACCAACGCCATTTGCGCGGGGAAATTTTTCCAGTCGTGGCTATCGTAGATGAATCGGTCCACCCACTCCCAGAGTTGCGCGTCCATCGGGTCATGGAGTTCTCCCTGCCACCAAAGATAAAAGGGTAGGTCCGAATCCAGATTGGAGAGGATGATGCTTGGCAGTTGTGTGGTGCAGCCGCCTTTGAGCAGGAATGAAATTTGTTCGGAGCAAACTTGTTTGTTTCCGGTATGGCTCACGTGACAATGCGCGCTGATCCAGGCGTCTACCCGATTTTCTTCGGACGGGCAGTCGGCTTCGATGACAATCGCGCGGCAGGCGTGGTCCTCGGTGATTTTCGCCATCAGCTGCGTGTTGTCGTTCAGGGAACCGGGTTGTTCGCTGTAAGCGGCAAGATTCATAAGCGATGCGCGCGTTATTGCGCCTTCGCCCTCCTGCCACAGTTTTTTCAGCTCCTGCTCAATTTTTCCGATTTCGACCGGAGCGCCTAACGAGTATGTTTCAGCAGCCGCAGGCATAACGGGTTTTATAATCTTCTCCAAGCGTGGCCATCGCGGGCGAGCAAATCATCGGCAGCTTCAGGTCCCCACGATCCGGCGGGATAGAAGTATAACTCAGGAGTATCTTTCTTTGCGTGCCAGGCTTCCTCGATTGGATCGATGAATGTCCAGGCTTCTTCCACCTCGTCGCGACGCGCAAAGAGCGTGGCGTCGCCGCTCATCGCATCGAGGAGTAAGCGTTCGTACGCTTCCGGGCTGGCTTTGCCAAAGGAAGTGCCATAATGAAAATCCATCTTCACCGGTTCGATGCGCAGACTGGTTCCCGGAATTTTTGCCAGCATTCGCAATGAAATTCCCTCGTCTGGTTGGATGCGAATGACGAGCACGTTTTGGTCGATCTTGACGGTCTCCTTGTTGAACAGAACGGCCGGAGCTTTTTTGAAATGGACGGAAATCTCGGTGGCCGATTTCGGTAAACGTTTGCCGACCCGCATGTAAACGGGCACATCGGCCCAGCGCCAATTGTCGATGTTAATGCGCAGCGCGACATAGGTTTCGATCATCGATTTTGGATCGACACCTTTTTCCTGGCGGTACCCCGGGACCGGTTGACCTCCGATCGCGCCTTCGGTGTATTGAGCCCGCAGCACATTCTTCGCCACTTCCAACCCGGTGATGCGCCGGAGCGCTCGGACGACTTTGACTTTTTCATCGCGAATGCTGTCGGCGCGGAGATCGGTTGGAGCTTCCATCGCCACCAGGCAAAGCAACTGGAGCAAATGATTTTGCACCATGTCGCGCAATGCCCCGGCCGTTTCATAATAACCGGCGCGCGCTTCCACCCCGAGCGTTTCCGCTGCCGTAATCTGGAGATGATCGATGTAGCGCGTATTCCAGAGCGGCTCGAAAATCGCATTCGCGAATCGCAGCACCAAAATGTTTTGCGCGGTCTCTTTGCCGAGAAAATGGTCGATGCGATAGGTCTGACTCTCGTCGAATGCTTCGCTAACGACTCGATTCAATTCGCGCGCCGAGGCGAGATCGGTGCCGAACGGTTTTTCGATGATGACACGCGCCCAGCTTCCTTCCTTCGCGCGATTCAATCCGGCGGCCTTGAGATTTTTCACGATCGTCTCGAACTGGTCTGGCCCGGCCGCGAAATAGAAAAGGCGATTGCCGCGCGTGCCCCGTTCGTTGTCGGTCTTTTCCAGTCGTTCGCCTAACGACTTGTAACCGGCTTCGTCGCCGAACTCACTCTGATGGTAGAAGAGCGATTGTGAAAATGTTTTCCAGATCTCGTCGCGCACGGCTTGGCGCGAAAATTTCCGCACGGCTTCCTCCATCTCCTTCCGAAAATCGTCGTCGCTCTTCGGCCGACGCGCGAAACCGATGATCGTCACCGCCGGCGGCAATTCGCCATCAGCGGCAAGATTGTAAAGAGCTGGAATCAATTTCCGGTGCGTCAGATCGCCGGTCGCGCCGAAAATCACGATGCTGCAAGGCTGCGGCACCGCCCGCGTCGACAATCCTTCGCGGAGGGGGTTTGGTTCGGGTTGATCAGCCGCGCGATTCATGCTCTCCGCAGATTACGCAGATTTTCGCAGATTGAATAATACGAATTGACGCGGGCGCGGTCTATAAGTGGCGAAAATGATTGCAGCACTCGCTGGGCGCCGCCGCACTCTAGATTGGCAACGGAAATCTGCTCGTCAGATCAAGCACTTTTTTGCGCACGTTTTCGATCGCGCCTTCGTCGCTACGCTTGTCGAGCGCTTCGGCAACAAGCTCGGCGATCTCGAGCATTTCTTCTTCTTTCATGCCGCGCGTGGTTACTGCGGGCGTGCCAACACGGATGCCGCCCGGCTTGAAAGGCGAGCTGGTATCGAACGGGATCGCGTTCTTGTTCACGGTGATCCCGGCTCGATCGAGGACTTCCTGCGCTTCTTTGCCGTTAAGATCCTTCGGACGAAGATCGACGAGCATCAGATGATTGTCAGTTCCACCGGAGACGATGCGATAACCCTGTTTGGCCAAACCGGCAGCGAGGGCTTTCGCGTTAATCACGACCTGTCGCTGATATTCGCGGAATTGCGGTTGCAACGCTTCGTGGAAGCAAACCGCTTTCGCGGCGATGACGTGCATGAGCGGACCGCCTTGCACACCGGGGAAAACGGTCGCATCAATTTGCTTCGCGAATTTTTCTTCGCACATCACGATGCCGCCACGTGGACCGCGCAAACTTTTGTGCGTTGTGGTCGTTACGAAATGCGCATGGGGAATCGGGCTCGGATGTTGGCCACCTGCAACCAGACCGGCGATATGCGCCATGTCGACAAAAAGAATAGCGCCGACTGAATCGGCGATTTGTCGCAGCCGCGGGAAATCAATGATGCGCGGGTAAGCGGATGCGCCGGCCGTGATCATCACCGGCCGGACTTCCTCGGCTTGTTTCTGCAACGCGTCGTAATCGATTTGCTCCGTCTTCTCGCTGACGCCGTACTGCGAGACCACGTAGAATTTTCCGGAGAAATTTGCCGGATGTCCGTGCGTAAGATGGCCACCGTGCGCCAGATTCATCGCCAGAATCTTGTCGCCGGGTTTCAGCGTCGAGAAGTAAACGGCCATGTTTGCCTGGGCACCGCTGTGCGGCTGCACGTTAACGTGTTCGCAGCCGAAAAGACGCTTGGCGCGATCGATTGCCAATTGTTCGGCGGTATCGACGTTTTCGCAGCCGCCATACCATCGTTTTCGCGGATAACCTTCCGCGTATTTGTTGGTCATCACGCTGCCCTGAGCTTCCAATACTGCGCGGCTCGTGAAATTTTCCGAGGCAATCAATTCGATGTTCTCACGTTGGCGTTTCTCTTCCGCAGCAATCGCATCAAAGATTTCGGGATCCACTTTGCGCAATGCCTCGCCGTAACATGGCGGCAATGTGGAAGCGCCGGGCCCGGGTTCAAATTGGCGAGAAAGATGGTTCATGGAATAGGAAGATATCTCCGACGATCGCATCGCACCAGGGCGGACAAGTTCGCCCTGTTCTACAAATGCGAGGACGCTCGGCAGAGCGTTTTTGATGATGCGCGCGCAATCCTCGTACACCTCGCGGCCGAGACCGATTGGGTCCGGCAGATCGCGCCACACCGTGGTGCCAGGCTCCTCAAATTCACGAAGTAAGAACGTTTTTTCCGCACTTTGTGGAAACAATGTTTGGATCGTTTCGAGGTGTGCACCGGTCATGGCGAAAATGTGTGTAGCTTGATCCACCAGCGCTCCGGTCAGCGGCTGGCTGCGCAGAGCGCTGATATCTGTGCCTTCGGCTGCGCAGACTTCTACGGCGTACAGGCTTGGTGGCTGGCCGCGAACCGCGTGCACGCCGGCGGATGCGACTTCGATGTCCTTCCGGTTGCCAGTCATGCGGCGAAAAAGCCCTTCCGCGATGGGGCTCCGACAAATGTTGCCTGTGCAGACGAAGAGGACGTTTTTCACGGGTCAGAACGCGCAGCGAACGCGTTTATCAAAATTAGAAGCGAACCTGTCCAAGTCAATTTCCGATGATCCAAGAGCGTTGTTTCATCAGTGATTTGGCGCTTCTCGCAGCGGCGCATTGTGGTTATTGTGACCACCGTTCCATCGCTTTTCTGCCAATGAACGTCGAGACGCTACGCCAGGTACCATTGTTTGAGTCGCTCGATACCGAGGCGACCCATGAATTGTGCGAGTTGCTCGAAAGCCTCGATTGCAAAGCGGGTGCGGTTCTATTTCGCACGGGTGACGAAGGCGACGCGATGTATTTAATCGAGAAGGGGAAGGTCCGTATCTGCGTGCGAGCGAAGGATGGTCACGAGGTCACGCTTACCGAATTGCACCGCGGCGATTTCTTTGGGGAAATGGCCTTGCTCGATGGTAAGCCGCGCTCAGCCGACGCGCAGGTTACGGAGGACGCGCGGCTGGCTGTGCTTTCGCGCGAGCATTTTCTTTCCTTTGTTAGCAGCAACCCAAATGTCGCACTGGAGATGCTTACAGCGCTTACCAATCGGTTACGCCACACAGATGAACTTTTGCGCCACACTGCGACCCGCAACGTCAATGTCGAGGAAGCAGCACAGTTCACCCTTGCCGATCGCGCGGCAGACCTCATCGCCGAATTCGGCGGCAGCTGGAAATTTATTATTGCTGCGGTGGTTCTCGTCAACGTCTGGGTATGGGTAAACATGTGGTTGGCGTGGACTGGCAAAATCAACTTCGATCCATATCCGTTCTTATTGCTGAGCACTGGGATTAATGTGCTTTCCGTGCTGCAGGCGCCGATTATTCTGATGTCCCAGAATCGACAATCGCACAAAGACCGCCTGCGCGCGGAAATCGATTATCAAGTGAATTTGAAGAACGAGCTCGCGTTGAATGAGATCCTGGAACGCCTGAAAGCGCTGGAGCATAAGTACCGCGAGCAGACCGTAGACGACTACGACGTCACCAAAGTTGAATAATCCGGCTTCGCCGATGCGTGGAACATCTCTGACGGGAAGTTGCCGTGTTGATCGGCCTGATTATCGTCGTGTTCCTATCTCCGTATGAAAAAGCTGCTTACCAAATCATTTTTGATTTCGACGTTACTTATCGAGTTACTAGGCTGTGCCGGTCCGAGTCCCAGTCCTGAACAGCAGGCGCGCGACGCAGATCAGCAGAAAGAAGCCGACCGCCAGCAGAAGGAGTTCCGAAAAAGTTTGCCTCCGGTAAGTAACCCAGGGCAGGGCTGGTAGGCGAACGGGATCGATTGCATCATTACGGGGGAAGGCGTTAGACATTCGAATTTCGTCGTTGAAACTTCGCAATGCGGTCGCGCTGGAAGCGAATTCGATATCGGCTGGAGTGGCTGGGGCTTGTTCTTGTTGCAAAATTGATCCCGTTATGTTCGCGACGCGCGTGCTATCACATTGCCCAAGCGGCAGGAACCCTGCTGAGCTTCGTTGACCGGCAGCGCTACGAGGTGGCGCTGAGCAATCTCGAGGTCGCATTTGGCGATCGGTTCTCGCCTCAGGAGCGACGGAAAATTGCCCGTGAGTCGTTCCAGCATTTCGGGCGGGCCATGGTTGATCTGCTATGGAGCCCGCGCCTAACACGAGAAAACTTTTCTCAGTACATTGACTTGGAAAATTTCGAAGAAACAGCGCGCGACACAGGCCCCGAGCGCAGCTTGATGATTGCCTGTTATCACTACAGCAATTTTGAATGGCTAAGTCTCGCCTGTGGTTTTCTCGATCTGAAAGGGACAATCATCTCACAGCAATTTAAGAATTCGTCCCTGGATCCAATCTTCAAAAAACTGCGGGAGCAATCCGGTCACGAGCTCGTCCCACGCGAGCGCGGGATTATGCGACTTTACAAGGTGCTTCGCCGAAAGGGCCGCACCGCGCTGCTGGTCGATCTCACAGTGCCGCCGAGTCAAGGTGCTGTGGCAATCGATTGTTTTGGATTAGAGACAAGCGTCACGTCGGCGCCTGCGTGGCTGCGCGAGCGAACGGGCGTTCCCATCGTACCCGCGCACACCGAACCGCTGCCGGACGGACGTTACAGGCTGGTGTTTCACCCAAAGATCGGGAACACCGCTGGAATGACACCTCAGCAAATCGCGCAGGCCTGCTGGGATTCATTTGAGCCTTATGTGCGCAAAAACCCGGCGCCTTGGCTTTGGATGTACAAGCACTGGCGCTATCGTCCTGCACATCCGGATAGACCCTACCCGTTTTACTCCAACTTTTATCGGCCGTTCCAAGACATGGTGGAAGCCAACAAGGCTGGCGTGAGCGACGAAGTGAAGTTGTAAGACGAGTTGCCGCGGCCGCCTGCGATTTCGGCTAACGCTGCTATCACTTTCGTGCGCGATCGTTGCTCCTTGCGTTTCAAGCTTGCGATATAACAACCAGGCGAATAGTTGAAACACGCGGTGGAAGCGATCCGGCTATTCAAGTTACTCAATCGCATTCAACGCCACACGTTTCTGGCATGTTTCCTGGGATGGTCACTGGATGCTTTGGATTTCTTCCTGCTGACCTTCGTGCTTGTGCCGATCTCGCGCGAGTTCGGTCGCAGCATTCCGGAGGTGGCGTTTGCCATCACGGCAACGTTAATGGCGCGACCGCTAGGCGCGTTTCTATTCGGCCTCTTAGGCGACAAATTCGGTCGGCGAATTCCGCTCATGATCGACATTGTTTTTTACTCGCTCATGGAGCTGCTGACGGCGTTCGCACCCAATTTCACTGTGTTTCTGGTTTTGCGCCTGTTGTTCGGTATTGGCATGGGGGGCGAGTGGGGGCTGGGCGCGTCGCTCGTCATGGAATCGCTGCCAACGGCAACACGCGGTCTGTTCTCGGGAATCTTGCAGCAGGGTTATGCCGTCGGTTATCTGCTTGCAGCATTGGTTTATTGGACGTTGTTTCCACACTTTGGCTGGCGCGGGTTGTTTATCGCAGGCGCATTGCCGGCTTTGCTCGTGATCTATGTTCGGGCGCACGTCCCGGAGTCACCAGTGTGGCAGCGCGACCGCAGTCAACGCAAACACACGAGCGTTCGCCTCTCAGTTTTACTGAGACAACACGGTCCGCTTTTCGTTTACGCCGCATTGCTAATGACTGCATTCAATTACATGTCTCACGGTACGCAGGACCTTTACCCGACGTATTTAGAAGAGCAGCGTGGCTTCGGTGTGAACGCGAAATCAATCATCAGCATCGTGTACGCAACAGGCGCGATTTGTGGGGGTACGGTTCTGGGTTTTTGGTCGCAAAAATGGGGACGGCGCCGGGTGATTATTTTGTCGGCCGTATGCGGGATGCTGCTGATCCCGTTGTGGATCTTCGCGTCGAGCACCGGGCTGCTGATTGTCGGCGGGTTCCTCATTCAATTCATGGTGCAGGGCGCGTGGGGTGTGGTGCCGGTGCATTTAAATGAATTATCGCCGCCAGACTTTCGCGGAACATTTCCGGGGCTCGTGTATCAGCTGGGTAATTTTGCCGCCGCGTATGCAGCGCAACAACAGGCTTGGTTAGCGGAGCAGTTCCGGTTGCCGAACGGCCGGCCGAATTACGCGCTCACAATGGCGATGATCCAGTCGATTGTGTTTGCCGCCGTTATAGTGCTAGCCGCTATCGGTCCCGAAAAACGTGGAAAGGAATTTTAGTCTCGGCGCTGAACTCTATAACGAACCAGTTCGCGCGACGCGAAATGCACGATTAACGTAGCCGCGGCGTCCGGCATCCACGACTACAGTGGAAAACGTTTTACTTGTGTTTCTGACACCGGAAGTTCGCACCGTGCCGCACGCCAACGATTCGCATGTTTCCAATATCGCGTATAAAATCCACTTGTGTTTTGCGCCACTGCCCCTAATCCCTTAACACTCTTATGATGATCCGATTCGCAATGCTTCCATTATTGCTGGCACTGAATCTTTCGATGTGCAAAAAGCAGCAAGCCGTTACCGATAAACCGCAACCTGGGAGTAGCGCTGCGCCTGGAACTGCTGCTGCGACGGCTGCTCCGGTGGTGGCGGCGACTCCCAAGATCAAAAAGCCAGTCGTCGATCAAACTGCCCAAACCCTTATTTTTTGTTATCATCGGCTGGTCGACAAGATCAGGTACCCGGGTACGGAGATTACGCCTGCTGCGTTTGAAGCGCAGATGAAAGACTTGAAAGACAAGGGTATCACGGTGATCCCGATGCAGGATTTGCTCGCCTGGAAACGGGGCGAAAAGAACATACCGCCGCGCTGCGCCGTAGTAACTTTCGATGACGGCTGGAAATCTCAATATGAAGTGGCGTGGCCGATCATGAAAAAATACGGCTATCCCTTCACCTTGTTCATCTATACCGAAGGCGTGCGCGGAGGCGCTCTCGGCGGAGGAGAAGCGATCACATGGGAACAGCTCGGCGACCTTCGCGACAACGGCGTTGATATTCAGGCGCACTCAGCGACGCACCAGGATTTGCGCGAAGGACACAACGTCACCGTGATTGAACCAGGCGGAAAACGAAGCAGGAAAAAGCTGACTGGGGCGGACTACGAAAAATGGATCCAGAACGAAGTCGTCGGTTGCAAGGAACTGCTCGAACAGCGGCTCGGCATTAAGGTGAATTGCTTCGCAGTGCCGTTCGGAAATTACAATGAGCACGTGAAAGAACTCGCGCGCAATGCCGGTTACGAAGCGATGTTCACGGTGTACGGGCAGCCGATCACGTTTACTTCTCCGATGGATGCGATCGGCCGCTACGCGATTGAAGCGAATAAGCCGAAAGTGTTTGCAGACGCAGTGAACATGATTGGCGCGTCTAGCGGAGGCGGCACGGCAGTAGCCGAAGTCGGTTCGAAAGATCTAACGACACAACCTGCAGACGGTGAAACGGTGCGCACAGCATTGCCGCTTATCAAAGCGAACCTTAGCAGCGTCGGGCAGATCGAGCCCGGGAGTGTGCAAATGCGCGTGAGCGGCCTAGGCCTTGTTCCGGCCAACTTTGATCCTAAAACCGGCGCCGTCTCGTATCAGGTGCCACAAAAACTTCGCGAGAAGACGTGTACCGTTATCGTCAGCGCCAAATCTGAGGGTAAAAAAGTCGAAACACATTGGACCTTCGGAATCGAAGAAGCCGCAGCTACCGCTGCAAGCTCGCCCGCGACGGCGGTTAAAAAGTAATCGCGAGCCCAAGGGACGAGGCTGTTAGTCGCCTGGCGCGCTTGGAAGTCGCCCTTTATTCATGTTTCCTCAACTTAGCGACAAACTTCAGGAGATTTTCAAAGACCTCCGTGGGCACGGTGTTATCAACGAGGCGAACATCGACGCTGCGCTGCGCCAGGTTCGGATGGCATTGCTCGAAGCAGATGTTGATTTTCAGGTCGCCAGAAAATTTATTGCGCGCGTAAAAGAGAAAGCGCTTGGCGAAAGTGTACTTCGCAGCATTACGCCGGGTCAGCAGATCGTAAAAATTTTCCACGATGAATTGACGGTGCTGCTTGGCGGCGACGCAGAGCCGCTTCGTATGGAAGATCAAACACGCATTTTGATCGTTGGGCTTAACGGCTCTGGCAAAACAACCTCGGCGGCCAAGCTTGCGCTGCTGTTAAAGAAACAAGGTCGCCTGCCATCGCTGGTGGCGTGCGATTTGCAGCGGCCGGCGGCGATCGAACAACTCGCAACGCTTGGAAAACAGATCGACGTCGCCGTTCATGTTCCTAACCCGGGGGAGAAAAATGTGCAGAGTGTCGCCACAGCGGCGCTTGAGAAGACGCGAACAGCGGTGGCGCCTAGTGTGCAGATCTTCGATACGGCGGGGCGACAGGAAATCGACGAAGTCCTCATGGATGAACTCAAGGCGCTCAAAGAATTTTTGCAGCCCCACGAGATTTTGCTCGTTGCGGATGCGGCGACCGGACAGCAAGCGGTGAGCATAGCGAGCGGGTTTGACGCTGCTTTGTCTATTACAGGAATTATCCTGACGAAGCTTGATGGCGACGCCCGCGGCGGCGCGGCATTGTCCATGCGCGAGGTCACGCACAGACCGATCAAATTTGCTGGCACAGGCGAAAAGCTCGATCAGTTTGAGGTTTTTATTCCGGAGCGGCTCGCGGGGCGGATTCTTGGAATGGGCGATGTTGTCAGTCTCGTCGAAAAAGCTGCTGAAGCCGTCGAAGCCGAAGACGCTGCCAGGCTTGAGCGCAAACTCCGCACCGCTTCATTCGATTTCAATGATTTCCTGGCGCAGTTCAAAATGATGCGCCGCATGGGACCGCTGGAGAATATTCTTGGCATGTTACCCGGAATGAGTAACGTCCAAAACCTCTCGGTTGACGAGAAACAGCTCAAGCGCACGGAAGCGATCGTGCTTTCGATGACAAAGGAAGAGCGGACGCGCCCCGACATTCTGAATGCCAGGCGGCGCCAACGCATCGCGCGCGGCAGCGGTTCTACCGTCACGGAGGTAAACGATTTGCTGCGGCGCTTTGATCAGATGCGGAAGCTGATGAAGAACGCAGGAAAGATGAAAAAAATGATGGCGCAAATGGCGCGAATGAGAACTTAATTTACCATGGCAGTTTCAATTAGATTACGCAGAGAAGGCGCAAAAAACCGGCCGTACTACAGAGTCGTTGTCACCGACAGCCGCAGTCCGCGCGACGGGAAGTTTATCGAGATCCTCGGTACGTACGATCCAAAGCAAACCGGTCAAAACAGTTCGTTTAGTGTTGAGCGTGCCGAGTACTGGATCAGCAAGGGCGCGCAACCATCCGACACTGTGCGCAGCTTGATTAAGATGCAAAAGAAGGTGGTTGCTGCCGAGCCAGCATCTGAAGCGGAGCGAGAGAGTTCGGAACCGGCTGAAGGAGATTCATTGCCTTCTGCCGAGACCGCAAGCTAGCCTGGCTTTTGGCGTCTGACGCGAACGTCCTACACAATTCGTGTTTATTCGCGTCCACCTGTCGCGCCGTACCTGTTGTGCGAAGGCGGATTCGTGGTTAGTCTTTTTATGAATGCGAGAATTTCTGGAGTTCATCATTCGTGCGCTGATCGAATTTCCTGATGACATGGTGCTCACGGAAATTCCCAACGGGAGAATGATCACCTTTAAATTGCAACTTCGACGCGGAGATGTGGGCCGTGTGATTGGCCGGTCTGGTCAAACGATTCACGCTATTCGCGCCTTGCTGGCAAGTTCTGCAGCGCGTCACGGCCAGCGTGCGGTGCTCGAGATTGTGGAATGATATTAGGGGCGGCTGTGTCAGCTCTGAATGCTTTCGGGGTTCGGAGAAGCGCCCTATAGTCTTGTCGTTGGGCGTCTGACGTTCAGCGTTCGATGTTTTTGCTCAATGAGAATCGACATTGTCACGTTGTTTCCTGAAATCTGCTGCGCTCCTTTGAGCGAAAGCATCATGAAGCGGGCGCAGGAGAACCGCATCATCGAACTGCACATTCATAACCTGCGCGATTGGACAACCGACAAACATCACGTGGTCGATGATGCGCCGTTCGGCGGTGGACAGGGGATGGTAATGAAGCCAGAACCCATTTTTGCGGCGGTGCAAGCGTTAAGGAAAACGCCGAACATCGAACGCCCACCGTCCAATGCTGAACAATCGGCAATCGGCAATCGAAAATCGAAAATTCTCTTGATGTCTCCTGCAGGACGCCGATTGGATCAAAAGATGGCGCAGCAGCTGTCACAAGAACCGCACCTCATAATCATTTGCGGGCATTACGAAGGAGTCGATCATCGCGTAATCGAACATTCGATTGATCTTGAAATTTCGATCGGCGATTACGTGTTAACGAACGGCGGGATTGCTGCGGTTGTTTTGGTTGACTCAATTGTGCGTTTACTGCCAGGAACGCTTGGCCATGAGCAATCGGCCGCGGACGACAGCTTCAGCAACGGTCTTCTGGAGGCGCCGCAGTACACGCGGCCGGCCGACTTCCGTGGTTGGAAAGTTCCGGAGGTTTTGCTCTCCGGAAATCACGCAGAAATCGCGAAGTGGCGTAAAGAGCAGGCAATTAAACGCACCCGTGAGAATCGGCCGGATTTGCTCAATAAAGTAGAGTGTCATCCTGAGCGCAGCGAAGCGAAGTCGAAGGATCCCGCGAAGTTAGCTTAAAGTTCCACTGCGGGATTGAAAGCCTGGCCTCGCGGACTTTGTCCGCTCCGTTGCAGCAGCGACTTCGCTCGGAATGACAGCCGAGTGGCCGCATGGATTAATCGCGGACGCGTCCCATGACGACGGACGCGTTGATGCCACCAAACCCGAACGAATTGCTCATCACGTAATTCAACGCAGCCGCCCGGCCATGGTGTGGCACTACGTCGAGATCGCACGCTGGGTCGGGGTTTTGATAATTGATCGTCGGCGAAATCCATTGCCGATCCAACGAAAGTGCGCAAAGGGCCGCTTCGATTGCGCCGGTCGCGCCAAGCGGGTGCGCATAATAACCCTTGGTCCCGCTTACCGGAATGCGCCACGCATGATTGCCGAACACTCGCTTAATCGACGCCGTTTCCGCACTATCGTTGAGCTGTGTCGAACTGGCGTGCGCGTTGATGTAATCGATCTCCTCAGGTAGCAATTGCGCGTCCGCGAGCGCTTCGCGCATCGCGCGAATGCACGATTCGCCGCTTGGGAGCGGCGTGGTCATGTGGAAGCCGTCGTTGTTCAAGCTGTACCCTAATACCTCCGCGTAGATGTGTGCGCCTCGCGCGCGCGCGTGTTCCAGTTCTTCCACGACGAGCGAAGCGCCGCCTTCGCCCATGACAAATCCATCGCGCAGCGCATCAAATGGGCGACATGCCAGACTCGGCTCACCCGACCATCTGCTCATTGTTTTGATGATGTCGAACGCGCCAATTGTGATCGCTGTCAGCGGCGCTTCCGCTCCACCGGCCACAACTACATCTGCAAAGTTGTCGCGAATGTAACGCAATGCTTCGCCGACTGAGACTGTGCCACTGGCGCAACTGTTTGAATTCGTTGTGCCGACGCCGCGAAAGCCGAATTCGATTGCAATGTTTGAATGCGCCGAACCACCGAAGACTTGGACGGCAAGAGTGGGTTGGACGCCCCGCGCGCCTTTCTTTAGATATCTGATGTACTGTTCCTCGGCTTTGCAGACGCCGCCAAGCGCAGTGCCGAAACTAACGCCCACGCGATCCTGCGGCTTTTCGCGAGAATACTCGATGCGCGCGTCCTCCAGCGCGAGCTTTGCCGACACGACTGCGAATTGAGCGTAACGATCGAGCCGTTTCAGGCGCTGCGGTGAAAAGTAATCTTCGGCATTCCAATCGCGAACTTCGCCCGCGCATCGCACATGGAACACAGTCGGATCGAAGCTTGTGATACTGCCGATGCCGCTTTTTTCTGCGAGGATCCCGTCCCAAAACCGATCCACGCCGGTACCGATACATGTGATCGGCCCGATACCGGTGATGACCGCGCGTCTTCGGCTCATGCCGTCACCTTGTCTGCTCTTGCCTCCAGGTAAGCTTTCATGCAGTGCAAGGTCTTATTAGCGACGCTATGGATGAAAAAATCGCCTATGATTGGATTCATGATTGGCGCCAGCAGGGGAATGCGAAAGCGTAAATCGTGTGAAATCGCAACGAGCACACCATCTCCGCTTTCGGAAAATGTCCAAACGACGCGCATTCCTTTTGTCCAGGCTTTCAAATGATGGAAATGAATTTCGAACTTGTCGCGGTCGATGATTTGCTCCGAGGTCCAGGAGATTGGGATGCCGGAACGCGTGGCTGCCATGATCACTAAATTGCGATCGTGTGCGCGCTCCAGAAATTTGATGTAGCGGTAATGCCGCAAAATTTTTGGCCACAGTTCCAAGTTGGCTGCCGCTTCGAAGATCATCATCTTCGGTGCCTGCATAAGGATCGAGTTTACTCGGTGCATGGAATGGCCAGCGTCAGATGGAAACCCGCTTGGCCAGCGATGTTGCGCAACTTCCGCGGAACCATAGTTCCCCGAAAAACATTCTTCTGAAAGAGAAAAATCCTTCGCCAGGCATCCGAGAACAAACTGTCGCTGGCGGAAATGAATCTGCCTAATCGAAGCCCGAAAGCACGGGGTTCGAACCCTTGCCTTCGATTCGGACCTGTTGAGTCGGCGGGTAGCTGTCAAAACCCGCGTCTGGCAGCGTCGGCTTCTTGTGCCAGTTGGTGCAGGAATGAAAAGAACGCCGGCGATTGGCCGATGAAGAGTCCCATGTCGGTCAAGAACTTGACCACACCCCTGGCAATCCCATGCGTATTCGTAGGACGAATGACCGAACATCTCGGGAGCGTTGGGCTGATGAATGCGCATGGCTCAGGCATGATCAGGTTAGTCTGAAAGGTCTCCCCACCAAAAGGAGGAGAATTCAGATCCGGAAACGTCAGACCATTAGTAGGGTCCGTCAGAGGAGGCGCATTGCCTGCCTTATCCGCCCATGTCTGAAAGTGCATGGTCTCAGTAGGGCCGATGCTGATCAGGATTTGCAACACTTCAACACTCGTTGCCCTCTGAGCCATGGCTGGGTAAAGGCTATTTCCACCTTGTTCAATAGTTGGAAAATGGAATCCCGCCGTGTTGGCAATTGCCTGGATGTGTTTAGGCGGGTGCAGATCGGCATTAGTTCTGGGGATTGCCGTAAACTGCCCATTATGCAAGTCCGGCACTGCCTGTGGAAATACGAAGTTGGGCTCAAGGTCCGGGTTATGAAAGCGTGCGCGGTAACGAGTCCACCAGCTGGTGTCGAGAGTGAGTTGCATGAGGTTAGTAAGCCGGAGCTTTCCGCTAGAACCGGTGGCAGTACTCCCCGGCAGAGTGCGGAACGGTTCGAGATTTACAGGAGCCGCTCCCTTGGAGACCAGGTATGCGTTAAGGAATCTGAAATGGGTGTGCTCATCCTCGGTATTATCATGTATGTATTGGTCCATATCCCCATCAAGGACTTTCAGGGCCTCGGTGTAGGTTGGATTCCCGGTTCCTCCCGGGACTTCGCTGTCTGGGATGCCTCCGAGCTCGTTGTACTGGACCCAGAAATCGGTCTCGAGGATTTCGGCCGCCGCCGCGAACCGGAGCAAAGCCGCGTCCCCTGATGTTAAACCGCCGCTAGCTGTTGCCGTACGGATGTCGGGCAATAATCCCGCGCCGATTGTTCCCGCACCGACAGCGAGTGATTTGCCCAGGAACGAACGACGGCTAATGAATCGTTTCCGGAGTTTTCTGTTCTCCAAGTTATCCTCTAGAGGGCGATCCTCGTCCGTACTAGAGCCATTTGCTGTACGATCGACTGCTTTCATGACACTAACATCGCAGCAACTAACTGTCATAGCCGTTCATGAAAAGTAACGCAGTTGTTACTTGTGGACGCTTAACGACGGTTAGATCAACGCAACGGCGAGGTATAGATGAAGTGACTTAACAGAGTACCATATCGGGTGAGGTCGTACACAGAAATCAGATTACACGTGACTAGGACGAATTAGTTCATCTTCTTTAAAGAGGGCCACGGTGGCACAGCCTTTTTAGGAGGAAGAAGGTTGCCATCCTGAGAGCGAACAGGCGGACAAAAGCCGACCTAACGAAACGGTCGCACGCCTATACTAGAGAATCAGATAGAGTTGGCCCAGAGAGATGGACTAAAAGTGAAAAGGCCTTGCGCCGCTTATTTTACGTGGCTGGCATCGTCCCATCGGATGGCGGCGCGAAGCAACTCAGTCAAGGAGGTAACGCCGAACTTTTCTTTCGCTCGGGCGCAGTAAGCTTGAACGGTTTTAAGACTCAGATTCAAATCTCGGGCAATTTCCGACGGGGTGCGGCCCTGGCCGAGCAGCTGAAAAATTTCCAGTTCGCGATCACTCAAACGCTCTACCGGTGACCTGGCAACCGCTCGGCGCGACGACGTAAGTTTTAGGGCCAGTCTGTTGGCAATCCGTTCGCTAACGTAAACACCACCTCCTAACACCCGCCGGATACAGGCAAGCACATTCTTGCTCGTCTCGTGCTTCATGACATAACCTCGCGCGCCAGCGCGCAGAACGCGTTCGGCATATAAACCTTCGTCATGCATCGAGAGAACAACCAGGGCAACTTGCGGGAATTGGCTTACCAAATGTTTGATCAATTCCAATCCGGATTCGTTTGTGAGGGATATATCAATGATGGCGACATCGGGCCGCTCCTTTGCGATTCTGGCGATCGCTTCGGCTGAATCTTTTGCCTCACCGCAGACGATGAGATCACTCTGCCGGTTTATGAGATTAGTCAGGCCCTCGCGAACGAGCGGATGATCGTCAACTATGAACACGCAGTTCTTGCGTACGACGGTTCGAGAAGGGTTAGGACTCATCGAATCAAATCAAATCATTGCGATCAAACTGTGTTACTCGGCATGTCGCTATCGTCCCTTTCTGACCATTTCGCCGAATATCGAAGGTCCCACCGCTGAGTGCCGCCGCATGACGCATGAGATGAAGCCCGAGCCCTTCTGATCGCGGCATGTCTGGAAATCCAACGCCGTCATCAACGATTGATAGATAAAGCTCGGAGCGATTCATTGCGAGCCGAATATCAATGTGGTTGGCAACAGCATGTTTGACCGAGTTTGTTACCGCCTCTTGAGCGATTCGATACAATTGATTCGCAACAGTGGAATCGCGGATCGGAATTAACTCGTCGCCGGACAGGACGCATTTAATGCCGGATTGTTCACTAACGGTCTCAGCCAGATTCTGCAAGGCGACGACCAGGCCTTCGGCCTTAAGTTCTGGCGAAAAGAAGCCACGGGCAAGGTTCCGGGTGAAATCAATCCCTTCTTCAAGGCAGCGCACTAGTTTCTCTGCATCGCTGGTTTCCGGGTCGGATCGTGCTGCGAGTTTTTCCTTCAATACCTGAGCGGCGAGAGCCGTGCCAGTGAGGTGTTGCCCCAGCTTATCGTGCAGATCGTGGCCCAACCGCCTCCGCTCACGATCTGCCACTTGCGCGATCTCTTGATCGAGTCGTCGCCGCTCAACCGTCTCGCGCTCGTACGCGGCAGTCCGTTCGTCGACACGTCGATCGAGTTCCCGAACGAGGGTTCCTAATTTCGACATCACGCCTGCAAAAAGCACGTACGACGCAAAAGCCATTCCAATGTTCCAGAATTCGAGAGCAGGAATTCCAGATGCCAGATCTGAAAGTACCCATACCATGACGCAGACGGCTACGATCGCGACCCCGAATGCGAAGTCGGCAAACCAGGCGGCTAACGAGATAGGCAGAAAATAAAAGAGAAGTAACGACTGCTTGTATCCCGTCAGATAATCAACGTATCCAATCACACCAGCGAGGATAAAGCAGGTGATAGTCAATAACCCGCGGGAAATTTTGAGACGATAAAAATTCCGCAGGTTAATTATGGCTCTGTCAAACTGGCGTCGGCGCATGGTTTGGCGCAGTGTAATTCATTTACGCCCATTACAATCTGCAACAAACGCGGGTTTGGTAAATTGCCGATGACGGGATCGCGTCTACTGAGCGTTCCGAATGTCAGGCGAGGCCCTACATGAAAATTCAGGTTCGGCGCCTGATAGACAATTCGTTTGATTTCCATCAAAGGAGGAGAGCAGCGACTGCGAAAGAGCGGAGGTGTCGGAGAGGCGGTTCGAATCAAACCGTGCTGATCATTGAACACTGGCTGGGTTAAAGTCCCCGTCGCATTCCCAGCCTTCGCAGTCGCTGCCCACCCCCGAATCAAAAAGAGTGGAGCCTACGGGATTCGAACCCGTGACCTCCTCAATGCCATTGAGGCGCTCTACCAACTGAGCTAAGACCCCCGCCAGCGAGTTAAGATTGTAAATTTCAGATTGCGGATTGCAACCCGCCAGAGGCGTTTACAATTAAATATTCCTCATCCAAATCGATGATATGAAAACCAAACAATTGCAGTGAGCCTGGGACCGATTTTAGTCGCTGTGGGTGAACGTGACGGCTGACGTCGACTAGTTCACCAGAAGACGCGCCATCTGATTGGCTACAATTGGTCTCGAATCGCTCTCATTTAAGGTTTATGTAAGCACACCTTCATGAGCAAGATTCAACGGGAGAACGTGCCGAACAAGAATGGGACGGAATTCGGCTCAGCCATCAAATTCCTTTTAGCCCTGATCGGAGTGCTTATTTCAGCGAGCCCAGCAATGAGTGAAAATACGAGCGACTGGGTAACCGGATTGCCGCGAGAACCCATTCACGTAAAGGCGTGGCCGGGCGGGAAAAGGGTCGCGGTCTGCTTCATTCTCTATGTTGAGGTTTGGGGTTTTGGACATGGCCCCAATTTTCGACCGGATATGGTTGCGCGAGATCCGGATGTTGTTGATGAGTCGTTTCGTCAGTATGCGGTCAATTGGGGTATTCCTCGCGTTGGCAGGGTCTTCAATGAACAAGGGATGCCCGTGAGCATTGCCTTGAATGCGCTTTTTCCTCAGAAAAATCCCGATGTCTGGAAGCAATTGCGTTCTCTGATTCCAAAGGCGCCTATCATTGCGCATGGCATAAATAATTCGACCGAGCTTCTTCCGCTCGGACGCGGTGTCGACGAACAAGAAGCATACATTCGACGGACGTTGGATCTGATCGAGCAGGAGACGGGCGTGAGATCCCGTGGGTGGACAAGCCCAAGCGTATACCCCAATGCCGATACATTTAGAGCCACCGCCGTCGAAGGCATTACTTATTCGCTCGACGGCATGGACTCCGATATCCTGTCTCGCCTCATCACCAAGTCAGGACCGCTGGTCTTAATTCCTTATCCAGCAGTCACAGTCGACATGGGGCAATACTTGCAGCGCTTGAAAGAACCAAGTGATCTGGAGCGGCTATGGATCGATTACGTCACTGCGCTGGCGAGAGAAGCCGACACCTACCCCGACCGCGACGCCACGATTGTCGCGATCGGAATCCATCCGTTTGTAGTCGGAACACCCAACGGCGCTGAGGCATTGCGCCGGGTTCTCGAAAATTTCAAGAAGCAGAAGCTTGTCTGGGTCACAGACGTTGAAGCGGTAATGAACGTTGCGGGCGAGAAGCAGTAGCTGAGAGTCGAGAAAGCATCTCGCATCTCCGCTTCTGCAATGCGGGGGAACGCGCCCGATCGGGAATCTGCTAAACCCGCAGCAAAAATATTTCTTTACATCTTTTCCGACTTTTTACATAAACTTGATTTTTTCGTCTCCCAGAACAAATGGATCTAAACACGATCACCGAGGTTCGCCGTCCCGCGAGCGCGGATGCAGTGACGAAATGGGAAAACGGTTTTGCCTGGCTGGCTGGCGGGACATGGCTTTTTTCGGAACCGCAGGTAAACACCCACACACTTATTGATCTTGAGACGCTCAAGTGGCCGTCTCTTCAAGTGTCGGAGGATGGATTAGAGATTGCTGCTACTTGCAGGGTTGTCGAACTAGATCGGTTCGTGGAAAAAGCGCCATCCGATTGGACGGCTGCGCCACTTTTCCGCGAATGTTGTCGCTCTTTCCTTGCGTCTTTTAAAATCTGGAATGAAGCGACTGTTGGCGGGAACATCTGCATGTCGCTCCCGGCAGGTCCGATGATTTCACTCACTGCAGCGCTGGAAGGCGTTTGCACACTTTGGCCGCGTAGTGGAAAGCCGCGAGACGTGCCGGTGGTTGAATTTGTCACGGGCAATCATGCCAATGTTCTCGCGCCCGGAGAGCTTCTACGCAGCATTCATCTCCCAACGAGTGCGTTGAAGAAGACCTTTGCGTTTCGACGTTTCACTTTGACGCATCTCGGTCGCTCGGAAGTGCTGCTGATCGGGACTCGCTCTCCGAAACAACAAACATTCCTCCTCACAATCACCGCCGCCACACTTCGGCCCGTGCAGCTCAGCTTCAAAACTGTTCCCTCCGCAAGGGAGGTAAAAGAAGCCATCGACAAAGCTGTGCCGTTCGAGCTTTACCTCGACGATACGCATGGGTCGCCGGCGCATCGCCAGCATCTCACCTACTACTTCGCGGAACAAATCCGCCAGGAACTCTCGGCTTAGAAAATCGCCATGAGCTACAAAATCAACGGGCAAACTTTCGACGCCGAGCCGCGGCCCGGGCAGTGCCTGCGCACTTTCGTACGTGATCTGGGATGGTTCGGCGTGAAAAAGGGCTGCGATGCAGGGGACTGTGGTGCGTGCACGGTCTGGCTTGACGGTAAACCGGTCCACAGTTGCCTGGTGCCGGCGTTTCGTGCCGAAGGGCGCGAGGTTACAACCATCGAAGGGCTCGCCCGCAACGGTACGCTTCACCCAATGCAGCAGGCGTTCCTCAATGCACAGGCCTTCCAGTGCGGGTTCTGCGCCGCGGGCATGATCATGACGTCCGCGAGTCTTTCCGATGAGGAAAAGAAAAACCTTCCGTTCCGTCTCAAGGGCAATCTCTGCCGGTGCACCGGCTACCACGCCATCGAGGATGCATTGGCGGGTGTCGGTCACGTTGAAGCAGATCGCGTCGGCCACGTCTGCGGCAGGAGTCTGCAAAATCCGCTCGCCCATTCCATTGTTACCGGCACCGCCCGCTACACCGCTGACGTGAAGATGGATGAAATGCTCCATCTCAAAGTCCTGCGTTCGCCGCACGCACACGCGAACATTGTCGCGATCCGCACGGAAAAGGCCCGCGCACTACCGGGTGTTCATGCGGTCTTCACTTGGGAGGACGTTCCACAGCGCCCTTACACTTCGGCACTGCACGACGATTACCGCGTCGATCCCGACGACACATTCATTCTGGACAAGGTCGCGCGTTTTGTCGGTCAGCGAGTGGCCGCCGTTGTTGCCGATACAGAAGGCATCGCCGAAGCGGCGTGCCGGCTGATCGAGGTGGATTACGAAATTCTTCCCGCCGTTTTCGATCCCGAGAAGGCGATGCTGCCGGGCGCTCCGGAGTTGCACCACAAGCAGTCAGACTCGCGCATCCAGCGGCCGGGCCAGAATATCTTCGTCCAGATCAAAAGCGAATATGGCGACGTCGAAAAAGGTTTCGCCGAAGCGGACGTGATTATCGATCGCACCTATTTCACCAACAAGATTCAGCACGCGCATCTCGAGACACACCAAGCCATCGCCTACCAAAGCGAGGACGGGCGCATGCACGTGCGCACGAGCTCGCAGGCGCCCTTCCAAACTAAGGCCAAGCTCGTGTACCTCTTCGGAATGTATCCCGAGAAAGTTCACGTTTACACAGAGCGCGTTGGCGGCGGATTCGGAGGCAAGCAGGAGATGTTGTGCGAGGAATTGTGTGTGCTCGGCGCGTTGAAAACCGGGCGCCCGGTGAAATGGGAGTTTACACGCGAGGAGGAATTCATCGCAGGAGTCTCGCGGCATCCGATGAAAACGAGTTTGAAAGTGGGCGCGAAACGCGACGGCACGCTTACCGCCATAGAAATTCGCGTGGTTTCGAACACCGGCGCCTACGGCAATCACGGCGGCGAAACGCTGGCCGCATCGCTCAGCCAATCGCTGCAGATTTATCGCTGCCCGAACATGAAGGGCAAAGGCTACGCTGTTTACACGAACATCGTGCCTTCCGGAGCTTTTCGCGGTTACGGCTCTTCGCAGACTGTTTTTGCGGTGGAATCCGCGATGGGTGATCTGGCGCGCGAGCTCGGCATGAGCTTGATGGAATTGCAGCGGAAAAATGTCGTCGTTCCGGGCGATGCTGTGCACAGCATTTGGGAAGGCCCATCCGACGCAGAGATCGGTAGCTATGGCCTCGATCAATGCATGGATTTCGTCGAGCAAGCGCTGGCCAGCGGCCGCGGGAGCGCGAAGCCTGAAGGCGACGAATGGCTCGAGGGGAAAGGCCACGCCATCCATATGCATGATTGCATCCCGCCAACCGAACAGCGTTCCGAGGCGCACCTCAATCTGCGCGCCGATGGCACGTACCACCTTGCCAATGGAGCGACGGAAATGGGCAACGGAACAATCACAACCATGCGGCAGGTTGCGGCGGCGATCCTGAACACGACTGCGTCCCGCATTGATATCATCAACGCCGATACCGATCGCACACCTTACGACACGGGCACCTTCTCCAGCGTCGGCACGAGCGTTTCCTGCAAATCCGTGAGCCTCGCCGCGGAAGATCTGCGCGACAATCTGCTCAAGATCACTAGCGACTTCACATCCACTCCGCTCGAGCAATGCCGTCTGATGGATGACGCAGTGGAATGCGGCTCACGAAGAATCGGGCTGTCCGAGCTGTTCGAATCCGTTCCCGACGCGCGGCATAAGATGAGCGTGATGCGCAAAGCCTACGGCTCGCCGCGCACGACCTGCTTCAATGTACACGGCGTCCGCATCGCCGTGAACCGCATCACAGGAGAAATTCGCATTCTGCAAAGCGTGCATGCTGCCGACGCGGGAACGATTCTCAACCCCATGCAATGTCGCGGACAGATCGAAGGCGCAGTCGCGCAAGGTATAGGCACAGCGTTATTCGAGCGCATGGTGTTTGATGAGCACGGAAAAATGGTGAATCCAACTTTCCGCAACTATCGCATCTCCGCTTTCGCAGACATTCCGAGAACGGAGATTTTCTTCGCGAACACGTACGATGCTTACGGTCCACTCGGCGCGAAATCCGCAGGCGAGACCCCGATCATCCCGGTCGCACCGGCCTTGGGCAACGCACTTGCAGACGCTACCGGCATCCGGTTCGACAGTCTGCCATTCAGCGCTGACCGCATTTTCGCCCAGCTCAATCAAGCGCAATGAGCAGTCCCGCGGTCCTCATTGCCACTGCGCGAGTTCGTGTCGGAAAAAATGCGGAATTCGTGGTGTGGAAGGGGCGCCACGACACGGTCATCGGCAAATTTCCAGGGTATGTCAGCAGCGACATGATTCCCGGCGCTAACGGTTCAAACGAATGGAAGATCGTGATCAACTTCCGATCCGCGGATGACCTCGCCGCCTGGCAGCAGTCCAGGGAACGCGCGCAGATTATTGATGAAGGGACTCCTCTTTTTGAAGGCGGTAACTTTCGCGAAGTCGCGCAGGTTGGCGAAGCTGGTGTGCAACCAACTGGCGACGTCACAGAGGTTATCTTTTCCAGGATCAAGTCGGGCATGGAGGACGCCTACCGCGAGTGGACGACGCGCATTGAAGCGGCACAGGCCCGTTACCCCGGCTATCGTGGTATGTTTCTCCAGCCTCCCGAAGAAAAGGGCGGCATGTGGACCACCATTTTTCGCTTCAAAAGCGCCACCCAACTCGAGGCATGGATGAACTCTCCGGAACGCAAGAGTCTGCTCCAGGAGTCCAAAGCTTTCATTGAGCACGAGCAACTCACGCGTCTGGCGACCGCATTTCCCGGATGGGTGCCGGTCGATCCGATCACCGGTAAGGGCCCGCCGAATTGGAAAACCGCCATGCTCGTTCTGCTTGGGCTTTTTCCAGTCGTTATGCTGGAGCTTCGCTTTCTTAATCCGCGACTCAGCGCTCTCGGACTCCACGCGTCCCTCGCGACATTCATCGGCAATTCACTTAGCGTCGCAGCCACCAGTTTTATCACCATGCCGCTGTTTGTCCGCTGGTTCCGCTGGTGGCTTTTCCCGGACGACGCCTCCACATTCCGTGTCACGTCGAAAGGCGTGGCCATTCTTATCGTTCTCTTCGCGCTGGAAGTCGCCGCGCTCTGGCAACTCCTGCCTTGGTAAAAAATCCAAATGACTCCGACCTAAAACCCAATGATCCCAAAACCTATGAAAAGCCAATCCACCATCTTCGCCGCAACCGCGCTCTTGCTGGTCTGCATCACACCATCGCGTGCCGCCGACCCCGGGGCGCCGGACTTTATGAAGGAGGTCGTGATCAAGGCCGCTCCGCCGGTGACGAAGGAACAGCGCGCCGGACAGGCCGTGTATCAATTGAATAATTCAATGTTCAATATCTACGATAACTCGCTGGATATTTATCAGAAAAACATCCGCGCGCGTGTGCCGCTCATCATGGCCTTGTTCAGTGGCAAGGGTGGACGCTTCATTCTTTACCGGCCCGGACAGGAACCCCTCGAGGCGCCGTCCGTGCCGCCGATCTATCAGGCGGCGAAATCCGTGGGGCATTGCGCCATGGCCACGTATGCATGTGTCGCTCCGTACATTGCGAATTCGAGGGAGGACCATGCTTGGATGCCCTTAATGAAGAGCTATCGTACGGAAGTTCAGACGGCAAAAGACGCCATCGTCGATCTCGCGATCAAACCCGAGGAGCAGGCCCTGTTGCAGGATACCTTGAGCCAGGTACTCGCCTTCATGGACAGCTGTCTAAAAAACGGCGGCTATACCTATAACGATGTGGAGGCCTACGCCCGCGGCGTGGAACCCAATCTGGAAAAACTCATTGCCGTGGCGTCCTCCAACCAGGTTGGTCATTGGTTTCAGGTTCTTACCGAATGGAAAAAATTGCTGGGCGACGATTGGAATCACACGTACGCACTGGCCAACTCCATCTACGTTGCCCGCCAGAATAACATCCTCTTTAGTGTTCTGATTCAATTCTTCGGCGAGAAGGCCATCAACGACCGTGTGCTCCTGTTGGAAACGACGGATTTTCAAACCACACCGGAACTCATGATGCAGGCCTTTGCTCGCATCATTTCCGATCGCGCCCTTGGCAAGGTGTTTTTCAATAACGATCGATTGATGGATTACGAATTGCTTGGATTCGGCGGTCGCGCGGCCATCGAGAAAGAAATGGCCAATCTCGGCAAGAAAGCGATTCTACCGCCGCTTGTTCCCTTCAACAGCACCGAATGGCCGTGGAAGATCGACCCAAAGAGCGGCACCGGCCCGAAGTCTTTCGACGATCTTCACGCGGCGGGTCTGCTAAAGCCTTGATGAAAACTCAAACATTCTTTCTCGCCGTAGCGCTTGCCGTCGCGGGTTCACCTCCTGCCACTCACGCGGAAACCACTTTTCTCCCGCAGAGCGAAACCGACGCGATCGTGCTCAAATTCCAGGCGACCTACGCCGATACCTTCGACCGCAGAGATGCGAAGGGCATGGCTGCATTGCTTACCGAGAATGCCACCCTGCAAAACGAATGGGGCGATGTGGTGCAGGGGCGAACCAACATTGAAGCCACCCTCATCCGGCTTATGGCCAACCTCCCCGCCGGCGCAAAACTGGAGGACACGCCCCTTGTTTCCCACGCCGTCGCAGCGGACGTGATCGTCAGCCAAGGCACCTCCCAAAGAATCAGTCCGAATGTCGCCCCCGTGCAAATGTTCTTCACACGGGTCTTGGTACGTCAGGGCAGCCAATGGCGGCTGGCCGCGACTCAAATCGCTCGGCCTTCCGCGATGCCGAAACCAGCCAGCCAGCCGAAGTAATTGTTTGTTGAAGCAACCTGTTCGATGGAGTGAGCGAAGCGATTCACCGTTTGTTGCTGGAAGCTTCCCACTCGGGTGAAGCGTGCGCTATCGCAACAGTTGCGAATGTGACCGGGTCCGTACCGCGCGAGGCCGGTGCAAAAATGGTGATTTTCGAAGACGGCCGCATTGCTGGAACCGTTGGTGGTGGAAAGTTCGAATCGCTGGTTATCGAAGAGGCACGGAAGGCGATGGTCACTGGGAAAGCCATCTTAAAAACGTATCCTCTGCACGAAGCTAGCGAAGAATCGTTCGGCGCAATCTGTGGAGGAGAAGTGACCGTTTTCATTGAGCCACAAGCGCGTGCGCCGTTTTTTTGCCTTGTCGGCGCTGGGCATTGTGCACAGGCCCTCGCAAAATTGGCTTCGGAATGTGGTTTTGCGGTCACCGTGCTCGATGACCGCGCGGATCTGCTTGGATTGCCACGTTTCGATCCGTCCGTTCGCTGTTTGTCAGAACCAACGCCAGAAGGATTTGTGCGCTCCCACAAATGGTCTGCACGCGATGCACTTGTTCTGGTCAGCCGCAATTACCATCTCGACCGGGAAGCTCTTATAGCAGCTCTCGAGAAGGGAGGCATGGGTTATCTTGGAATGATCGGAAGCAGGAAAAAGGTCCTTAATGTTTTCGACGAACTATCCGAAGGTGGAATCTCCAGAGAAGTTCTCGCTAGCGTTCGGGCTCCGATCGGACTCAATATTGGAGCGGATTCTCCAGCGGAAATAGCGGTCAGCGTATTGGCCGAGGTAATCATGGTTTTGCGCGCGGCAGATGGACGTCCCTTGTGCGAATCTCTCCCAACAAGCCGACACAGAGAGAAAACTGTTTCTTGAGCGAAGCCCCTGTCGCATTCGGAGTTGTGATTCTTGCGGCCGGCGCGTCCACTCGCATGGGCAGATGTAAACTTCTTTTGCCGTGGGGTGAGAATACGATCCTCACCCATCTTCTCGATCAATGGCGGAATGCTGGAGCGGCGCAAATTGCTCCTGTTATCGATCCGTCAAACGAGCTTTTACGAAAAGCTCTGGCACATGCGGGGTTCTCTCCTTTGGAGTGGATCGAAAACCGGTCGCCACAAAAGGGGATGTTCAGTTCTTTGCAAGAAGCCAGTCGCTGGACAGGTTGGCTTTCGACGTTAACGCACTGGATTATTTCCCTTGGCGACCAGCCCCATATCCAGATTTCGACGCTGCGCCTGTTGCTCGACGCTGCGAGGAAAAATCCCACGTGCATTTGCCAACCAGCGTTTCACGGACGCGCCGCACACCCGATTATTCTCCCAGCGAGTAATTTCCGGGAGCTGGCTCAAAATGGCATTCCTGATCTTCGCACTTATATTCGGACGCGCGAAACTTTCCGCCTGCGCCTGGCGGTAGAGGATGCGGAAGTTTCTGAAGACCTGAACACTCCCGAAGATTACGCACGCTGGAAACCTTAGGGGGTGCTTATCTCAGGCCGGCTTGTTAAAAGAGAACGGCCTTGTCTTACGGATCAAATACGACCGAGATAGAACTCATTTGTCGCCGCACTGGCGAGCAATAAAATTTGCCAAGACTGAACAACTCTAAACGCGTCTCTGTCAAAAGTTTGCAACTGCCAAAGATTTGTGAAGTTTAATGTTCGAAGACTAAAATGGAATTACCCAGAATTTTGGCATTATTCGTGGTCGCAGTGGTCTTGTTAGCCATTGACGGAGCCTTCGGACAAGTAATCAATGCAACCGTACAAAACGCATCTCCGCGTGTGGTAGCGAGGCGCAGTGCGCCAGCGACGGCCGGAAAGCCGGTTGCGATTACGCGCGTGGCGCCGCAGGTCGCTCCTCGGCCAGCCGGTTTGAACCCTCAGCGGTTTAACGCGAATCTGCCTCGCACGATCGCGCAGCCACCAGCTAATCTGCAGCGCACTAATTCGCCGCCCGTCCAGACTTCGAATCCTGCTCTCTCCGTATTGAACGTTCCGCGGAGCGGGCCAGGGCAACAACCAATTGCTGTTGATCTAGCGACACGCCAAACTGAGTTGCGCACGTTGGCGGCAATGCGTCAACGACGCGGCGTTGTTACCCGCGAAGGAAACATTCTGGATCCAGCGACGCGTGAAAGTGAAATCCACACATTAGCGGCAATGCATGAACGACGCGGCGTCGTAACCGGGCAAGCGAACATGCCGGATGCAATGCCCCGTGACACTGAATTGCGCACGCTCGAGACAATGCGCGAACGTCGCACGCTCAGGACTAACGATCAGACCCTCGCGACGATAGATCCTCAACGGCATGTCACAAACCGTGATCCAGAGGCGGGGCCTCAGCGGGACAGACATGAATCACCAAAGGACGCGCCGGGCAAAAAGTGGCGCCACAAAAAGGATCACATTAGTCATGACGAAGCATTCCGCCGCCATTGGCACGAGTCGCATGACCGTAACTGGTGGCACGATCATTGTAACACGATCGTTTTCGTAACAACCGGATATTATTTCCTGGACGGGAGCTACTGGTATCCGGCCTATGGCTACGATCCATCGCAGACCTACTACGACTACGATGGGCCGATCTACACGTACGGTAATTTGCTCCCCGACGAAGTCATCGCGAACGTCCAGACCGCGTTGCAAGATGCAGGCTACTATTATGGTCCAATCACCGGCTCTCTGAGCGTCAACACGCGGGCGGCTATTGCCAATTTCCAGCGCGATTACGACTTGCCAATCACGGGAGCAGTCGATGAGCCGACAGTCGAAGCGTTGGGGTTGTATCAGGCTGGCGACAATAATAATTTTCAAACCGACCAGGGTTACTAGGTCCGGTCCTGCCCGTAGCTGACCCAACGCGCTCCGCGGATTGGCGAGTCCCGACCCAAAGCTGGGCGTCGCCGCGAACCGAAGCCTTAGCATTCCTTCGCGGCTCCTCCTGCCACTCCGAAGTTCTCGCAGCAGTGCGGCGCGATCGACAGCCAGCTTCGTCAAAACTATTGTGAGCGGAGGCAGCAATCGATCCAGCGATTCCGGAAGAGCAGTGGGGAGCAAGTCAGGATTCGCTTGATCGTCATACCCAAAGCGCTTTAAAGAAAGCGGATTGATGGGCGATAACAGTTTTCGAAACAATGTTCCAGACCCGGTGTTGTCTGGGAAAGAATTGCCAAGTTTCAAATTCGAATTGGAAAAATCGAAGGGGAAAGTTTTAGGGAACAGCTTTGGCAAAGAAGTAACTGTCGAACAACTGCCGATCTCGAAAGGAATCGCGGGCGTCTCGATGCAGCTTGAACCCGGCGTGATGCGCGAGTTGCACTGGCACGCAACAGCTGCGGAATGGGCGTTTGTGCTGAAAGGTCGTGTGCGCATCACCGTGATCAATCCTGCCGGGCAAACTGAAACGAACGACTTTGATCCGGGCGACATTTGGTATTTTCCGCGTGGCCACGCTCACGTGCTCGAATGCCTTGGGAATGAACCGACACATTTCATTCTGATTTTCGATAACGGTTATTTCTCCGAGTTCGGCACGTTCAGCATTACCGATTGGATCGGCCACGCGCCCAAATCGCTGCTGGCGAAAAATTTTGGTTTGCCTGAGGCAGCGTTTGGCGGTTTTCCAACCAAGGAAGTTTACTTCGCCCGCGGCGCGATTCCTCCAGACGAAATACCGGAAAATCTGCAAGGCCCGCGTGTTGCTCCGCCGCAGACCCACAAATTCCAGATGGTCTCCGAGGCGCCGCACGGCGTGTTCAAAGGTGGCCGCGAATGGCGCGTCGACTCAGTGCGCTTTCCAATTTCGACGACGATGACTGGCGTCATTCTCGACCTTGAACCCGGCGCTCTCCGCGAGTTGCACTGGCATCCCAACGCCGATGAATGGCAATACGTTATCGAGGGCGATGTCAACGTGACCATGTTCGGATCGCACGGCCGATTCCGAACGGAACTCCTGCACACCGGAGACGCCGGATACATTCCGCAGGGTTACGGCCATTCAATAGAAAACGTCGGCGGCAAGCCGAGCCGGATACTGATCGGTTTCAACAACGGGATTTACCAGTCGATCGATCTTTCCGCGTGGATTGCCGGTAATCCAGTGGACGTTCTCGCGACAAATTTTAACAAACCTGAATCATTGATTCGCACATTCCCGCGCAAAGATGTGTTCATTGCGCCAAGTGAATGAGTCACGAACAAGAGGGTGACGTCTGAAAGCGAAAAGTCTGAGACCATACGCGTTTCTTTTGGCGTGTGTTCTGATCTCTGGTGACGCTACGCATCTTCTCGGCGCGAATATGCGCAGCTTTATCGAATCGGTGCGAAGGAAAGCGCCTGTTGTCTATGTTGGCTCTGTTAAGGAAGTGCGCCTGTTGCAACGAACAAAGTTCGACATCAAAGCAAAGGCAGTTGTAGACATCAAAGCGGTTGCGCGAACTCCGGGGAGCAATCCTCAGCAGGCGACTATCGAGTATTCAAGTTATGATGACAAAACGCCAATGCTGGAGGGCGGTGCCCAATATCAACTGCGATCCGGCGTTTCGGTGATCGCTTTTGCCAATTCCTTCGACGCGAGCATTCCGCCAGGATATCTCGTGCAGGGCAGCCGCCAGGAGTTACTGCAGCGGGTTGAAGGGTTACGCGATATACTTAGCAAGATGTCTCCCGAGCAACTCAAAGTGAACGAGATTACGGAGGACGATCGCCGTGTTCAGATAAGCTTGTACGAAAAGCTTTCTGCCTTCCTCCGTGCAGCGAAATAGTCGTGTCCAGATCGATGCCACAAGAGGAAACAAAACTTCCTGACGGAAGAATCATACGCAGCCAGAGCCCGCTGAATCTGGAGATGCCGTTTTCGACTCTGGACAGCTTTATTACGCCGGCGAAATCCTTTTATGTTCGAACGCATTTTCCAATCCCGGCGATCGATCGCAATGCGTGGTCGTTACATGTAGACGGCGAAGTAGAAAAACCGTTCGCAATTGATTACGAGGAACTCATGACCCTAGCGTCGGTCACGACCCCGGCGACTTTGGAATGCGCGGGGAACAACCGGAATTTTCTGGAACCGAAAGTAAAAGGCGTGCAATGGCGACTCGGCGCAGTCGGTACTGCGGAGTGGACTGGCGTGCCACTCTCGGTCCTGCTCGATCGAGCGACTCTCAAGCCAAATGCGCGGGAAGTAGTTCTGGAAGGAGCCGACGGCGGCATGCTTGAGGACCCGAAGAGTCCGCCGGGCGAATTGAAGTTCGCGCGCGGTATTCCTCTGGAGAAAGCGCGCCGCGATGTGCTGTTGGCCTACAAAATGAATGGCGAAGACCTACCGCCAGCGCACGGATTTCCCGTGCGCGCAATCGTGCCCGGCTGGTATGCAATGGCATCCGTCAAATGGCTCCAGCGCGTCATCGTCACCGACCGTCCGTTTACCGGATATTATCAAACGCTTGACTACGCGTACTGGCGAAGGCGAGAGGACGGCGCGGAATTGACGCCCTTAAGCGAAATGCAAATCAAAGCGGAGATCGCGCGTCCGGCGGAAAGCGAGAGGGTGCCTGCAAACATGACAGTGCGCGTTTGCGGAGCCGCTTGGACGTGCGACGCGGAAATCACGAAAGTCGAACTGAGCACGGATAGGGGCGAAACGTGGAACGACGCAAAATTGCTCGGCCAATCGAACTCGAACGCGTGGAGATTGTGGGAGTTCGACTGGCAGACACCGGCGCAACCGGGGAAACAAACTCTCATCGCCCGCGCGACCGATTCCCTCGGCCGAACGCAACCATCGCATCGCGATCCCGATCGCGGCACTTACATGATCAATCATCTGCTGCCGATCGAAGTCGAGATCCGGTGATGTGCTGGGGAACGCATGCCTCTAGGCGTGCTGATTTCGGCGTCGCGCCGAAATGAACTTTCCTTTTTTCTCGCAGCGCAAAGATGAATGGATACCAGCAGAAGTTCGCGACCGCGAGAACGCGCTCGCCAGCACGCGGGACGCATGCGCTCCTCGGAATTCGCAGCGCGATCTTGTTGAAGTTCCGTGCTGCTTCGCGTTAAGTCTCGGCGATGTCGCTCGTTTTTAAAACAATTCAGACTGAAGGAATCGCTGAGCTTTCTTATCTCGTCGGCGACGATGACGAAGGAGTGGCGGCGGTCTTTGATCCGAGAGCTGATTGCGACGTTTACATTGAAGCGGCGCGGCACGCCGGTGTCATCATCACGCACATTTTTGAAACCCATATTCATGCGGATCTGATCAGCGGCTCGCGCGAACTGTGCGCGCGATTGGAAACGGCAAAGATTTACGCCAGCGGCGAGGGCGGCGCAGAATACGGTTTTGATCCCGAAAAAATCAAGGATGGCGACCGATTTGAATTTGGCGAAGTGATTGTAACGGCGCGCCACACGCCGGGGCATACGCCGGAGCACATGTCATATTTGCTGTCCGAGGTAGATCATCCTGAAGACCCGTGGGCAGTGCTCACGGGTGATTCGCTTTTTGTCTCTTCCGCGGGACGGCCCGATTTGTTAGGCGAAAAATTTACCAGGCAACTCGCCGAACAACAATTCCACACGTTGCACGATTTCTACCTGAACCTCCCCGATCACGTAATGATTTATCCCAATCACGGCGCCGGCTCGCCCTGCGGCGCCGACATCGGCGCGCGGTTGAGCAGCACGATAGGTTACGAAAGGAAATTCAATAATTTTTTGAAGTTCACTGACGCAAAAAGCTTCACCGACTTTGCAATTAAAACGGCGCCACCGGTGCCCCGGTACTATCCGCTGATGAAGAAGGTGAATGCGGAAGGCCCTAAAGTGCTTGGAAGTCTTCCACGCGTTACCGGTCTTTCTCCCAAAGCGTTCAAAGACGCGATTGAGAAGAAGGCCGGCGTCCTTGTTGATGTGCGCAACATGCTCGCCTTTGGCGGCGGTCACATTACCGGCGCACTTAACATTGCCGGCACGCCGATTCTCTCAATTTGGGCCGGCTGGTTGCTCGATCCAGAAAAGCCAATTCTTCTCGTGCTCGAAGAGGATGATGACCTCGAGAAAATCCTCCGTTTATTTGTTCGCACCGGATACACAAAATTCGCGGGTTATTTGATCGGCGGAATGAAGGCGTGGCACGCAGCGGGGTTTCCGCTGGAAAGAATCGGGCAGATGAGCGTGCACGAGCTGAACGAACGCAAGTCTTCATTGCAGGTTGTCGATGTGCGTTCGCCCGGTGAATGGAAGAAAGGGCATATTCCCGGCGCCCACCACATTTTTACCCCGGAGCTTGGCAACCGTGCGAGCGAGCTCGATCGCAACAAACCTACGGCGGTTTATTGCGGCAGCGGTTATCGCGCCAGCATCGCCACGAGCATTTTGAAGCAGCAGGGCTTCAATGAGCTCTGGAATGTTCCCGGTAGCTGGGAAGCGTGGAAAAAGGCGAAGCTGCCAGTTGATGGAGCGGACGGCGAATGAACGGAACAACAGCGCTGCCACGGCGTTCATTCGGGGAGACGATGCGCGCGGACGTTTGGTGGATCCAGCCGCTGCTCGTTTTTATCGCATTGTCGACTTTCATCGTCTATTCCACGTGGGCGGCGTTTCAGGGAAAAGATTATTTCTTCGGCAATTACATCTCGCCGTTTTATTCCCCGGAACTGTTTGGCGATTCGCCCCATAGTTGGTTTGGACCGAAACCGGGCTGGTGGCCACAGTGGCTTCTGTTTTCGCCCGCGCTTTTTATTCTTTGGGCACCGGGTGGCTTCCGGCTCACGTGTTATTATTATCGGGGAGCTTATTACAAAGCATTCTGGGCTGATCCGCCGGCCTGCACAGTTGGTGAACCACGGAAAAGCTATTGGGGCGAGCGTTCATTCCCCCTCATCATGCAAAACGTACATCGGTATTTTCTCTATGTGGCGCTCTTGTTCATTTTGATCCTGGCGTATGACGTTTGGAAAGCGCTCTGGTTCGTCGATCCAGTGACGGGCAAAAATTCATTTGGAATCGGCGTCGGTACGATCGTGCTGGCCATCAACGTGTACTTGCTCAGCGGCTATACATTTGGATGCCATTCCTTGCGACATCTGATCGGAGGATTTCGCGATCAGATTGCAAAATCGCCAGCCTGTTATCGCGCCTACACCTGCGTCAGCTGTTTGAATCGCCGCCATATGCTTTGGGCGTGGTTAAGTTTGTTCTGGGTTGGCTTCACTGATCTGTATGTGCGGCTCTGTGCGATGGGAATCTGGCACGATTGGCGGATTCTTTGAACGATTGCAATCGAGACGAGTGAATCGAGACTCGGCCTATGACACGTAACGTTGTAACGATTCACGATGCCTGAGTACGAAACTTTTGATTACGACGTGCTCGTGATCGGCGCCGGTGGCGCGGGGTTGCGCGCTTCGATTGAAGCTTCGGCTGCGGGCGTTCGCGTTGGACTCGTCTGTAAATCGCTTCTGGGTAAAGCGCACACGGTGATGGCGGAAGGCGGAATCGCAGCGGCGCTGGCCAACGTCGATGAACGCGACAATTGGAAGGTGCACTTCGCCGATACCATGCGCGGCGGTCAATATGTCAATCAATGGCGCATGGCTGAATTGCACGCGAAGGAAGCGCCCGATCGAGTGCGCGAGCTCGAAGCTTGGGGCGCGGTTTTCGATCGAACAAAAGACGGCCGCATTCTGCAAAGACATTTCGGCGGCCACAAATATCCGCGACTTGCGCACGTGGGCGATCGTACTGGTTTGGAGATGATTCGCACATTGCAAGATCACGGGGTTCACCAGGGAATCGATGTTTACATGGAGCATACGATTCTTTCGTTGCTCAAGGAGGGCGACCGCGTCATAGGAGCGTTCGGGTACGAACGCGAGAGAGGGCGTTTCAAAATTTTCCGGGCGAAAGCTGTAGTGCTGGCCACGGGTGGGATCGGGCGCGCCTACAAAATTACCAGCAACAGTTGGGAATATACTGGGGATGGACACGCGCTCGCTTATGAGGCGGGTGCCGAGCTTATCGATATGGAGTTTATTCAATTTCATCCCACCGGGATGGTCTGGCCACCAAGCGTGATGGGAATTTTAGTGACGGAAGGCGTGCGCGGTGAAGGCGGAATTCTGACCAACAATCAGAGGCGCCGTTTCATGTTCGACGAAATTCCTGAAGCCTATCGCGCACACACGGCCGACAACGAAGAGGAAGGCTGGCGATATTGTCAGGGCGCCAAAGATGCGCGCCGTCCACCTGAATTGTTAACCCGTGATCACGTCTCGCGTTGCATCGTGCGCGAGATCAAAGAGGGCAGGGGAAGTCCGCATGGCGGCGTCTATCTCGATATCTCGTGGATCAAAGAAAAAATCCCAAATTCCGCCGAACACATTAAACGAAAACTCCCAAGCATGTACCACCAGTTTAAACAATTGGCTGACATCGATATCACGGAGCAACCGATGGAAGTTGGACCGACTACCCATTACATCATGGGCGGTGTGCGCGTCGATCCCGACACGCAAATGTCGCGCTTGCCTGGGCTGTTTGCGGCCGGTGAATGCGCAGCGGGTATCAACGGTGCAAATCGACTAGGCGGCAATTCGCTGTCCGATCTTTTGGTGTTCGGGAAACGCGCCGGTGAATTCGCAGCGCAGTTCGCGAAGCAGAACTCGTTAGGTGAAATCAACCAGAGTCAGATCGATGTCGCCGCGCGCGAAGCGCTCGCGCCGTTCGACCGAAGCAACGGCGAGAATCCATACCAAATCCAAAAGGATTTACAGGAATTGATGCAGGACAATGTCGGAATCGTTCGAACGGAATCTGAAATGCAGCACGCGCTCGGCCACTTGCAGCAACTGAAAGAGCAAGCGAATCACGCCGCAGTTACAGGCAATCGCGAATACAATCCAGGTTGGCATACTACCATCGATCTGCGGAATCTCCTTACCGTCTCGGAGGCGATCACCCGCGCCGCAATCGAAAGGAAAGAAAGTCGCGGCGCCCAATTTCGGGAAGATTATCCGGAGAAGGACGAGCCTTTTTCAAAAGTGAACACGATCATCTCCAAAGCGCCGGATGGGTCGATGCAAATCCGATTGGAGCCTTTACCCCAAATGCCGGATTATTTGAAACAGGTGATCGAGGAGAATCGATGAACGTTCGGTTCAAAATCTGGCGCGGTGACGCGAAGACTGGCGCGTTTCGCGAATACACCACCGAGTGCTCCGAAGGAATGGTGGTGCTCGATGCTGTGCATCAGATTCAGGCGACGCAAGCGCGCGATCTTGCCTGCCGATGGAACTGCAAGGCGGGAAAATGCGGGTCGTGTTCAGCCGAAGTGAACGGGATGCCAAAGCTGATGTGCATGACGCGGCTCAGCGAGTTGCCATTGGAAAAACCGGTCACGATCGAGCCGATAAAGGCATTTCCACTCATCAAGGATTTGGTCACCGACGTTTCGTGGAATTTTGAGGTAAAGAAAAGAATCAAACCGTTCAAGCCGCGGCACGCCGATGCGCCAGACGGCACATGGCGCATGCAGCAAGAGGACATCGATCGAGTCCAGGAATTCCGAAAGTGCATAGAATGTTTTCTTTGTCAGGACGTTTGCCACGTTCTGCGCGACCACCAGATGCACGACAAATTCATCGGACCACGTTTTTTGATTCACGTCGCTGCACTCGAGATGCATCCGCTCGACACCCGGGATCGGATCGATGAATTGAGAAACACGCAGGGCATCGGCTATTGCAACATCACCAAATGTTGCACGAAAGTATGTCCGGAAAGTATTGAGATCACTGATAACGGGATCATTCCGTTGAAAGAACGCGTGGTGGATGAATTTTATGATCCACTGGGCTGGTTCTGGCGTTCGTTAAAGAGGAAGAGTGATTCAGAAACTGCAAATCGAGAATCGTGAGTCGAGTTTGTATTTACAAAGGTACGAAATAAGGAATCACAGGTCGCCATGGCTGAACTGAAACAACTTCACAAAGACGCCATCCCCGCGGCATTGGAAAAGGCTGAGCGCTACCGTTTGCTCAACGAACCCGCCGAAGCCGAGAGCATCTGTCTCGACATTCTTGCGGTCGATCCAGATAACCAACGCGCCATCATCACGCTTTTGCTGGCATTCACCGATCGCTTCGAAAAAACGTATGGGGTCAGCGAGACGCAAACGAAGGAATTGCTGGGCCGCCTGAAATCGGAATACGAGCGAGCATATTATTCCGGAATCATCGCCGAACGCCGGGCGAAAACGAAACTGAGACAGCACACACCGGGCGGCCGGTTTCAGGCGTACGACCTTTTGCGCGAAGCAATGGACTGGTTCGAAAAGGCTGAACCGCTGAGTCCGCTCGGTCACGACGATGCTATTCTGCGGTGGAACACTTGCGCTCGTATCATTGAGCGAAACAAGCTCGTAGCTCGTGAAGAAGAAGAACGAGTCGAATTTCCTCTCGAGTAACTGTAGCCGCTTCGCTGTGCGAAGCGCATTTAATCTCAATCGTGACAGCCCAAGACGACTTTGCCCGGTTCGAACATGAGGGCTGGGAACGCGTGGCGGACAAATACGATTCCGTATGGTCGCCGCTGACGCGGCAATTTATTCCCTCGCTTTTGGCAGACGCGCGCGTTTCTGCGGGGATGTTGGTTTTGGATGTGGCCTGTGGCCCGGGCTATGTGTCGGCTGCAGCGAAACAATCCGGCGCGCTTCCCACAGGAATTGATTTCTCCCAAAAAATGGTCGCGATTGCGAAGCGAATGTTGCCGGAGATTCGATTCAAGCGAGGTGACGCGCACAAGCTTCCATTTGAAGACGGCAGTTTCGATCGTGTGCTTATGAACTTCGGGTTGTTGCATGTCTCAGATCCAGAGAAAGCATGCGCCGAAGCGTGCCGTGTTTTGAAACCGGGAGGCAAATTTGGTTTTGCTGTTTGGGCCGGGCCAGAGCAGAACCCCGGCGCCAAGATCGTTAACGACGCGGTTGAAGCTTATGCGAATTTGAATGTCGGCTTGCCTGAAGGTCCGCCGAAATATTTGTACGGCGAACGCGAGGAATGCCGGCAAGTCCTGGAACGAGTTGGATTCGACGGCGCTTCGATGAGCTATGAAACGCGAACGGTTGAGTGGCACCACCCGCACGCCGGTTACTATTTCGAAGCGGAACGGAACGCCGGTGTTCGCACCGCGGGTATCCTGGCGCGGCAATCGCCGGAAACATTGGAAGCGATTCGCGTCGCCATTGAAAACGGGATCAAACAGTACGCGCGAGGCAACAAATTCGTTTTACCCATGTCTGCGCATGTGATCGTGGTGTCGAAGTAACACAGGCTTCCAGCCTGTTTCGTCGAGCGAACATCCTGTTCGCCGGCAGGAGCAGCAGGCTGGGAAGCCTGCACGACGGATCAGGCAAGATGCCTGAGTTACGTTACACGATCGCTCCGCCGCAGCTCGAACCTGCGCCAGCCGTGCAACCAAAACAATGGTCATCGGTCATAATTTCGCGGTTTTCGAGCGAATCGGGGTTGATGTCCCACAAGAAAATTCTCGACCCGTCGGGATTGTTCCATTGCATCCCGAGCTGCTGATTGAAATCGCAGTCATAAACTTCACCACGCCACCCGACGCTGATTGTGTTGCGGCACATCAAACCCTCGATCGTCGTTAGATTAAATGCCTCAATGAGGAGTTGCATGTACTCATCCAATTTATTGTTTTGGCGCAGGTAAGCGGCGAACCGACCGACGGGCAGATTGCTGAGCGTGAAGAGTCTATTAAATACAATTCCGAAATGCTTTTGGAGCTCGCGCTTGTAATCGGCCTCAAGTTTATCTTGCGGCGGCGGCAAAAAAGCTCCGACCGGATTGTACACGAGATGCAACGGCAAGGCTGGATCGGTCCCGTAACCTAACGAGTTCAGAAGTTGCAGCGCCGCGATGCTGCCCTCGAATACGCCGTCCCCGCGTTGCGCATTCACATTTTCCGCCGTGTAACACGGCATCGACGCGATGATTTCCACCTGCTTGTCAGCGAGGAACTCGGCGAGATCGTGAGACTCGTCCTCAAGCAATATGGTGAGATTGCAGCGATCGATCACGTGACGTGACAGCTGCAGCTCTTTTACACGCTCGATGAAATAGCGAAAATCGGGAATCATTTCCGGCGCGCCACCGGTGAGATCGACAGTAGGAATATCCGTGTTCGCCAGCCACTCGATAATTCGATCAACTATCTCGCGTGTCATGATTTCTTTGCGCTTAGGCCCGGCGTTCACATGGCAGTGCACGCAGGTAAGATTGCAAAGCTTGCCTACGTTGACCTGAAGGATTTCAGCGCGGCCACGCCGAAGCTGTAAACCATCTGCGGCAAGCCGATCGAGAAATCGAATCTGATTAATTAGCGGCTTTCTCAAAACCAGCCTTTACCAGGTCTTCGTATCCAGCTTTGAGGGGCCGGACGTTGTAGCCAAGCCCCTCCAAAATCTTGGCAGCTTTGAGAGCACGCACTCCCATGACGCAGTGCGTATACACGATCTTATCGTTGGGAAGTTGGTGTTCTACCGCGCTTGTATCGCCGCCATTTTTTAACGAGCTGAGCGGCAGTGAAATCGCTCCTTCAACGTGCCCTTCCTTCCATTCTCCCGGCTCGCGAACATCGACGAGAACGGCCTTATGTGTTGCGACGTTTTCTTGAACGGTAGGAAGTGGATCGTTGCTCAGCTCGGCAGCATGAACGTGACTGTAAATGAATGCAATTAGGCTCGATATCATCAGCAGTCTTAATGGTTGGATAGTCATAATGTGTTTTGCCCCAGCCGCGGAGCATTGGCGGACAATAGTTTCCTGGTTTCGAGTTTGACCATGTGAATTTAGAACGTTTGGCGGGGCTCTTCCTTCAGCCGGATAGAGTTCCTCAGCATCGGCGGGCTTTCAAATATCTAATCACGCCATCGAGTTACAAGCATGGCCGAGAGACGTTTGGATGGGAAGGTTTAGAACGGCACCCATCGTTCCGTATAACGCAGCCTTGAATTGCGCTCAGATTGTAAAAATAATGGCCGACAAAGAACAATGCAGTTTGCGTAACAATGTCTGTATTATGTTCGCTGATTGTGAGAAGCGCATTTATGATGCGATCTCGGAGCGCTCGGACGGACCCGTCGGTTCCTTACAGGCACGAGAATACCTGGCAACGAGAATTTTGTTTTCCGATTGAAAAATCACGCCGAGCAAGCCGCGCGCGCGTTGATTATCGAAACATGAACTGGAGGTATGACGTGAAACACTATGTGGGTCCGCGCGAGCAACTATTCCGGATTATCATCGGCTCTGCTGCGCTGCTGGGCGTCGCAGTGACTCCGAAGCTGCGCCGCTGGCGATGGCTGCTTGGCACTTGGGGCTGGTGAATATTACCACTGGACTGACGCGGTACTGTCCCAGCAATCAACTGACGGGCATTGACAACATTAAGGGCAAAGAATTCGTACATTTCAATGAGTCGCTGCGAGGTCTTCGGGGGCGTATCGGCCACCAGCTCAACCGGTTTCAGCATCGTATCGGTGCCAGACTGTGACGCCCAGATGCGCCGCGTTTAAGTTCGGACGTGCACTGACTCGGATGGACGTCCGGCTATTCAGCAAGTTCATCGGCCGTTTGGGGCTCACGATCAGGAACTTCGCCATTTGGTAATCGCCACTCGCGTTGGGCACGAAATGGCATCGCAAAGAGTTTGCCCAGTGTCAGTTCGTTTTCCTCGCGATACGCCGCGACACCGATCGTGATTGCGTCCTGCGGCACGTCCCGCCGCAATGTGCGATGCAGCTTGTCCCACCAGCAAAACATCGTACCCCAGTTTGAATTGGTCTCCCGCTGCACGATCGAATGATGAATCCCGTGCATGCGCGGCGTGACGAGAATCAGGTTTAAGATCCGCTCGACTCGAATCGGCAGACGCCAGTTGGAATGATGAAAAAGTGTCGCTGCCTCAAAAGTGGCGAAGAACACAACCAGCATGATCGGACCGACACCGAAGAGCACCACGGCTAACGAGAGAAAGCCGGTGGAAAGAATCATTTCGCCGAAGTGAAATCGCGCGGCCGTGCTCACATCCATATTTAGGTCGGTATGATGCACATTATGAAATCGCCAGAAAAACGGCACCATGTGCATGGCCCAGTGCCACCACCAATAGGCGTAGTCCATCAAAAGAAACGTCACGATGACAACGGCCCAGGTTGGAAGGTGAATCCAATTCAATAATCCGACGTGTTGCTGTTGCGCCCAAATCGCAATTGCGATCGGAATGGGCAACATCGCGAGCCGAACGATCGCGAAACCGGGAATCGAGAGCACAAAATTCCGCACCAAGCGATGGAGGATACTGAAGTGTTGTCGTCGCAATGGGAATCGCCATTGAAGCCACAGCAGGACTAGAAACAGGCAAGTCAGCAATGGGTTGCCGACGTAATCCATGAAAGGGATGTTGGGCATGGGACCGATGATGAAGTTTCGAGGGGCGCACAATACAACGTCAACGCGAGAGTGAAAGCGATGCGGGGACGCATCGCACTCCAAAGCACTCCGTGCGAAATTTTCGCAAGCGGTTCTGATAAAGTTTGCGAAGCTTTGGGAGTGCGCACGCGTCCTCGCGTCGCTTTTTTGCCAGTTAGTCGGGCTTACGCTCCGATGCGCCGGAACTCGAAAGTGGTCTCGGGCTTTACTACCTCTCCGTTCATTTCGAGCAGCGGATAAACGAGGAAATTAATCGGTCCGCTTTCAGGTTCCGGATCGACCACCAAATCCCGACCCTTGGTCAGTTCAAACCGATTGGCCGGATTGTGCCCAAAATAATAATCGGCCAGCTTCGGATTCTTCCATGCTTCACTGATGTCGACCGGCACCCACTGACCGTCTGCGAGAAATTCGGCCCAGCAATGGTAGCCCTCAATCTTGCCCTCATTCTTGTCAGCTGGAATGGTCGCGCCGATGGCGAAACGCGCAGGGATGTTGATGCTTCTCGACAAAGCGATGAAATACGCATGGAAATCACTGCAATTGCCGGTGCGGACATCGCATGCGTAGACGGCGTCTCCGCGGCCCCAACCAGTACCTGATTTATCATATCGCATGCGGCTGATGACATGATCGTACAACGCTTTCGCCCGCTCGAGATCGTCGGTTTTTCCCGCTACGGCTTTTTCGGCCAGAGTTTTGAACGTTTCGTTTACCGGCACCAATTTCTCCGGCTGAAGATACCGCGCGGCGTCTGCATCGCCTGCCGGGTAGGCGGCTTTTTCCTTGCGAACCACCTTGTATCGCAGCTCGATCGTTTTGCCGGTGTCCTGCGGCTGGGCGTTGACGACGCAAATGTCATTGCCGTAATCGCGGTCCTGAACCTTGTCCCATTTCATGGGGATGTTCAGTTTTTCCATGCTTACGCTCTGAAAAGCATCTGTCTTCGCGAGCGGTATCCAGAGGCGAGCGGTGTCGGTGATTTCCGGAAGTTTGACGCGATAAACGAACTCGAATTCATCGGCGCCTTTGATAATGCCGGGCTCACCGGCGGCATGAATGGTGAGCGCGCCGGCGAGGAACAGCGCCGGAGCAAGAACCAAGCGCATGGTCAATTTCATCATTCGTTTCCTAGCTCACGGGCACTTTATTCCACTTGCCGTTTTCTTCTTTCCAATTGTAGAGCGGTTTGCCGTCGATCTTGTGCACCGCCGTGTCAGTGACGTTCATTTTGCCCGGTTGCCCAGTCAGAAAGAAATCGATGTCGTAAGTCTTCCCATCGGTTCCCTTCATATCCACGCAGGCAAAATATTTTCCGTCGCCGAGGTCCTGCAACCGATCATCGTGGACCTTTACTAAATCTAGAGCGAGATCCTGGCTTTCGTATTTCACGTGGAATTTTCCGTCGCTCTTGTTGGTGTCGGTGGTGATATGTTTTTTTATCCCGGCGGAAATGTCAGCTGTGCTGACTTGTTTTTTGCCGCCACCTGCTTTCGGGTGCTCAGGGTGTTCCTGTGAAAAGAGCGCCGATGCCGGCGTAAAGAATAGTATAATGGCTGCTGCGGTGATGATTCTTGTGATCATATGAGTGTCTCGGTTCAGGGTTGTTGAATTCTATTCGCCGAAGAGACGCATCGAGCAACCATTTTATTTCGAGAAAAGTCTTTTGGTGTGTTCTTTCGCCAAGAGAAATTCAGACAAAAATCCTCAATGCAGGTCTCTATTGTTATTCCGGTCTTTAATGAGGCGCCGTTGATACGCCCCTTTCTCTCGAACCTGCGCGAGCGCACCCGTGGGGCAGAAATTATTGTCGTCGACGGCGCGAGCACTGACGGTACCGACCAGCTGGCGAAAGGCTTCTGCGATCAGGTTATCCGAAGCGGTGAACGCAGCCGTGCAAAACAAATGAATGTCGGAGCCGAAGCCGCAGACGGCGATATTTTGTGGTTTTTGCATGCAGACGCCGATGTGCCGCTGGAATCTTTGAATGAGATTGCGCGGATAATGCGCGATCCAGAAGTCTGCGGCGGTTTCTTTCGGATCCGCCTGCCGGCGACGCCGGCCGTATACCGACTGACGGACGGCTTTGCGCATTACGCGGGGCTTCTGCTCCGGATGCGATGCGGCGATCATGGAATGTTCTGCCGGCGAACAGCGTTTGTTGACGCTGGGGGATTTCCAGACGTGCCGCTAATGGAAGATGTGGAATTTTTTCGACGACTTCGCCGCTGCGGCCGCATCGTGCATAGCAACAAACGAATTGGGGCGAGCCCGCGTCGTTATGAAACAGTCGGACCGGCACGCCTGACATTTGCCTACGGATCGATTGCGACGCTTTATCTGTTCGGCGTCTCTCTGTCCACGCTTGCCCGCATTTATCGCCGCACGTGTTGTGGCTCACACGAGCAGGCCATTCTGTCCAAATAGCGAACATCGGCGCCAATTTAAATCAACGAGCGTTGCTCGTGCGCGCGATTACGCTGCCCGATGCGATCCGATAGTAGGACGTAATCAATAGGAGGAAGGGAATGTGAAAATTACGAGTTTAATTGCTGCTTTCGTTGCGACGATCGCGGTGACTGCGCTCGGCCAGGAGGGCGTAGTTCAAGACGTAAAGCACGGCGCGAGGAAAGCAGGGGAAACGGTTAAGGACGGGCTCGAAACAGTAGGTGAGAAAACAAAGGAGACTGCTAAAACGGTTGGCAAGAAAACAAAACAGACCGCCGAAACTATAGGCGAGAAAACGAAAGAAACCGGAGAGACCGTAGTCAGAAAAACAAAGGAAACCGTGAATGGTACGGGCGAGAAAGCATCCGGAACTCAAAAGACGCACCACAAGTCCAGTAAGAGCGCCAGCAAAGCGAAAGCCCAAACCACGGAAGAACAGACGACGGATCGCGACTCGAACATGCCGGCGCAGTGACAGTGAATCGGCGGTAGTCGTAGTCACAACGCTTCTGCTCAGCATCCTGTCATGTTGAGAGGCGCTGCAACGAAATGCGGAGCATCGCGCACTTCATCCGTTGCATTGAAGCTTCGCTTCGCTCAGAATGACAGCACGCAAGATTTTGCTCGTTCCAACTTGCTCACATTCGTCGAGTGAGTCCTATTTGGCGCGATGAGCAGTCTGCGTCTCGGAGTCAACGTCGATCACGTGGCGACATTGCGGCAGGCGCGGTATGCCACAATGCCGGAATCCAAGAATGCAGAACCCGATTTACTTGTGGCCGCGCGGATTTGCGAGCGCGCAGGCGCGGGCGGGATCGTCGCCCATCTGCGGAGTGATCGCCGCCATATTCAAGACCACGACATCGAACGTCTCCGCCAGAACATCATGACGAAATTGAATCTAGAGATGGGCAACACGGCGGAGATCATTGACGTCGCGCTGCGCATTAAGCCGGAGGAGGTCTGCCTGGTGCCGGAAAAACGTGAAGAAATTACGACGGAAGGAGGCCTGGACGCGATTGCGCAGCGCAAAGAACTCGAGCCTACGATTAGACGCCTCCAGGTTGCCGGGATTCGCGTCAGTCTGTTCATCGATCCTACGTTGGAACAGGTTGATGTCGCGGCCGAACTGGGTGTGGAAATGGTCGAGTTGCACACTGGCAGACTTGCGAATGCATTTACGGAAAAGATCCAAAAAGAAGAACTGGAACAATTGCGAGCGGCTGCCCGCGCAGCATCAGAATCCCATATGCAGGTCAACGCGGGTCACGGCATCAATTACAAAAACATCGCGCTGATTCACCAGATTCCATGTTTAACCGAACTCAACATCGGTCACGCAATCGTATCGCGGGCGATGTGGGTCGGCTTGGAAAATGCGGTGAAGGAAATGCTCGCCGCAATGGCGAATTATCCCGAATGAGGTCAACACGATTTGTAGGGCGTCTGTGTCAGACGCCGAGACGCGGCGTCTCACAGAAACGCCCTACAAAGCCAGTCAAATGAGCGTGATCGGTATCGGTGTTGATGTAATCGAATGCTCGCGCATCCAGCATTCCATCGAACGATTCGGAGACCGGTTTTTGCATCGCGTCTTCACGGCTGGTGAAATTGAATATTCGATGTCGATGAAATTCCCGGAACGCCATCTGGCTGCGCGTTTCGCGGGCAAAGAGGCGGTGGCAAAAGCCTTCGGCACCGGGATCGGCAAAGCGATGGGCTGGCGCAACATCGACATTCAGAAAAGAAAAAGCGGCGAACCTTTTCTCGTTTTTTCAGGGCCCGCCGAAGCTTTTGCCGCAGAACGGGGCGTGATTTCGGCGCTTATCACCCTCAGCCACACTGAAAATTACGCTGTCGCGTGCGCTGTTCTTCAAGGATGATCGTTTCGTGGAACGCGTTGTCCTCAACGCGTTGACGCAAACAGCATTGAAAAACGCTGTCTTTTCCGACAACTAAGATGTTCATGGAAAATTTTCGACAACTCATGGAAATCATCGGCACGGCTGTCGATGGCGTCGGTGTGTTCATCGTCGCCGCCGGTGCGCTCGTCGCCACAGCGCGTCTCCTGGTCCGTCGCGCGCACAACACAGGCAATTACTATTCATCCTTTCGGCAGGACATCGGCCGCGCGATCTTATTGGGCCTCGAATTTCTGATCGCCGGCGACATTATCCGAACCGTTGTCGTTGCACCGACAATTCAAAATGTGCTCGTGCTTGGATTAATTGTACTCATCCGCACGTTCCTGAGTTTGTCGCTCCAACTGGAAATCGAAGGAAGATTGCCATGGCGCCGCGAAGGACTGCCCCCAGATTAACAAAACAGCGAGCGCTTGTTACGGCATCGCACCAACAATGGGGGAATTGCTCAAATCACTCACGTGACGGTGATGATTGCAACTCGGAGTACAGTTTGCCGCAATCGTAAGTTTTTCGGAGACCGCGCAATAGAACTTTCCGTGGTCCGAGGAGGAGCCAAAACCGCCTCCTTTAACGAAATAAGTAAAAAAGGGGGCTGTTAAATGAAGAAGAAACTCCGTTCAACGTTTGGAACGCTGGTGGTGGTAGTTTTTTTGGCAATTGCGCCGCAAACGTATGCCCGTGGAGGTCGTGGCGGGGGTCATGGCGGACATCCCGGTCACCATGGTGGGCGGGCTGTCAGAGGACATGCCGCGGCTGGCCATGTTAGGGGCGGACACGCTGGTTTCCGTGCTCGCCATTTTGCGCGAGCCGCGCGCGGACACGCGCGTTATGCAGGGCGCGCATATAACTGGAATCGAGGCGGTCACCGGGGAGGCAGTTATTGGTATCCGTCCTACGGAAATTCGTTGGGCTATTACGGCTTGGGCTATGGCTATCCATCCTACGGGATTGGCTATTACGGTTACCGCTACGGTGGGTACTATGGTCCGTACTACGGATACTACCCTTACCGCTACGGATACTGGCCGTCGGTGAGCCTCAGCTTCGGGTACTAGATTATATCACAACTGATGTAAGTCGGGACCGCAGTAATGCGGCCCGCGTGCAAATCTGTCGCACGGGACGCACGCTACACCGTTTGATGTGACTCCTGGCGACACAGAGCGTCTCCCGTTTCCAATTGGATCGTGGAGTGATCAATTCCAAAGCGAGTGTGCAGTTCTTCGCAAATGCGCGCGAGCATCTTGTCATCGATTTCCGCGTCGGGCTTAACAAGGTGTGCGGTCAATGCCGTTTCCGTTGTGCTCATAGCCCAGATGTGGAGATCATGCACTTTCGTGACGCCAGGCAGTGCCACCAAGAATTTTTCCACTTCGACCGCATCGATACCCGCCGGCACGGCGGCCAAGGACAAGTTGATGGAATCGCGAAGCAATCCCCACGTGCCAATTGCGATAACGAGAACGATGAGCAAGCTCACCATCGGATCGATCCATTGGATGCCGGTGACGTTGATCGCGAACCCGGCCACAATTACACCAGCCGATACTCCCGCATCAGCGGCCATATGGAGGAATGCGCCTCTGATGTTTAGGTCGCGCTCTCGACCCTTCATGAACAACAGCGCGGTCGCGCCGTTAATAACGACTCCTATGGCAGCGACCAGCATGACCGGATTTCCCGGAACAGAAACCGGCTGGCCAAAACGCCGAATTGCTTCCCACGCAATCGCACCCATCGCAACCAGCAGCATGATGGCATTAGCGAGCGAAGCGAGAATTGAGCTGCCGCGCAAGCCGTAGGTGTGACGTTTCGTCGGCGCAGTCTGGCATAAATACGAGGCGACCCACGCCAGCATGAGGCTTAAGACATCACTGGCGTTATGTCCGGCATCGGCGAGCAACGCGAGAGAATGAATCGCGAACCCTGCGATGACTTCGACAATAATGTAAGCGACGTTTAGGCCGATGCCGAAAGCGAATGCTTTGTTGTAGTTTGCTGGCGGTTGGCCGTGATCGTGAGCCATAATGTTAGTGCTCAAACAGGATGATGATCAGGCCGAGTAAACAGAACACCACGCCGACGGTAATCGGCTCGTATTTCTCGAGCGCCTTGAATCGGAAACGTTGCAGTCCGAGGAGAGTCAGCCATGTAAATACAATCATTCCGGCAACGGTTCCAATTGCAAGGATCGCGCTAAGCAATGCAAAGCCGAACCAGCCGTACTTTGCGCCAGTCAGGAAAACCGGCAGGAATGCTTCGCATGGCGAAAATGTAAGCAGCGCGACAAGGCCGGCGATCACTGCCCAATCCGATCTTGGCCGCGACCATTGATGCTCGATCTTTTCGATCTCGTCGTGTTCGTGATGATGATGATGAAGGTCATCGTGCGCATGATGCCCGTGTAAATGAGCATCATCGTGATGCTGGTGCCGCTCATGATGACCAGGCCCGCCAAACAGATGCACATGCCCGTGACTGCTCTTGAGTCGTGATACAAGGTAGAAAAGGCCAACTGCAATCAAGGCGCCGCCCGCAATCAGCGGAAAGGTTCTGCTCCATTTTGCGTTGATCGCGATACCGCCCCATGCGACCACGACTCCGAGCGCGGTCGTGAAAAGAACGTGGCCACTGCCCGCGATGCCAGTTACGACCAGTGTCTTTGCGGAATTCCAGTGTTGTGCCCGCGCAGCAACAACAAATGGAAGCCAATGCGTTGGAATCGCGGCGTGGAGGAACGCAACTGTGAAACCGGTGATAGCAATAGCCGTAAATATCCCGGTAGTCATGCGATGTGCACTCCCTCCATGTTCCTGTCTGAGAGTGATCTCGTACTATTAAGTCGAACACGCATACAACCCAACCGAAGATACGGGCGGCCTATGTGAACCGCTCGCATGCGAAGCTTCGTAACGTTGGTCGGTCTCACACGGTTATGCTTCCACGATCGACTTTAGTAACAGCAGTAACTCGCGCAGTTGACAGCCTGTTTTTTCGTTCTGCCCATTCATACAATACTGGTACGAGAACGAGCGTCAGGAATGTTGAGCTGATGATCCCGCCGATCACAACCGTGGCGAGCGGTCGTTGCACTTCGGCACCGGCACTGGTTGACAGCGCCATGGGTATGAAACCAAAAGCTGCAACAGCTGCTGTCATGAGCACCGGGCGCAGACGGGTCAACGATCCTTCAATCACGGCGCTGTGAAGATCGTATCCCTCTTCACGCAGCTGATTGAAGTAACTAATCATCACAACGCCGTTGAGTACCGCGACCCCACTTAGCGCGATAAATCCAACCGCAGCGGAAATGCTAAAAGGCATGTCGCGCAGCCATAATGCGATGATGCCGCCAGTAATAGCTAAAGGCACTCCAGAGTAAACAAGCAACGCGTGTCGCACACTGCCGAACGCCATGAAAATAAGGACAAAAATAAACGTCAAAGCTGCGGGTACGACAATTGTGAGCCGCGCCTTGGCTTCGCGCAGATTCTCAAATTGGCCGCCGAACTGGAGGGTGTAGCCTTCCGGCAATTGGACGTGTTCACGAACTTTCGCGTCGGCTTCGCGCGCCCAGCTATCCACATCGCGTCCGCGTAAATTCACCATTAATGCTGCGCGACGTTGGCCCGAATCTCGCAGGATTGGTGAAACAGTTTTCACCTGGTCAATTTCCGCCACGTCCCCAAGCGGCAGCAGTCCCGCCTCACCAACACGTACAGGCAACGCCCGAATCACATCCAAACTTTCGCGCTCTTTTTCTGGGAGACGGACAACAATATCGAAGCGGCGATTTCCTTCTATCATCGTTCCGACTGTTTGCCCGCCGAGAGCTGCGGCGATCGTTTGGTTTACGTCACCGGCATGCAGATTGTACTTCGCCAGCACGTCGCGCTTTACTTTTATTTCAAGCATAGGCGCGCGACCGGTAGTCTCATATTCAACCTCGCCTTCGCCCTCGCGCGTGCCGGGAATTTGTTCGAGCACTTCCTTCACTTCGGAACCGAGGCGCTCAAGGACGTCATAATCGTTGCCAAAAATCTTCACAGCAATGTCGGCGCGGATGCCTTCGAGCATTTCGTTGAAACGCATTTCAACTGGCTGCGCAACCATAATGCGGGCGCCTGGATTCAGATTCTCGATTTCGGTCGTGATAATTTTCGCCAGCTCGTCTTTAGTGATCGGGCGATTGTCGACTCTGCGCCATTCTCCTTGTGGTTTGTAATAGATGTAAAAGTCACAATCGCTTGCTGGCATGGGATCGGTTGCGATTTCGGCGCTGCCGATTCGAGAAAAGACGTGCGTCACTTCAGGAACGCGCTTTGCAATCTCCCGCTCCGTCTTGCGCTGCTGTTCGACGCTCTCATCAATATTCATGCTGCTCGTACGAAAGACCATCATCGTGAAGGCTCCTTCGTCGAGTTTGGGAATAAAGTCGGCGCCGAGCCGCGCGAAAATTAGTGCGGCAAGGACGAAGAGCGCGAGCGCGCCGAGCGCGACAAGCCACCGGAGTCGCAGCGCCAACTGCAAAATCGGTGAGTAGATATGCTTAATCGCGCGAATGATGAAGTTATCGCGTTCCGCGATTCGGCCTCCGAGCAGGAATGAGCAAAGCGCCGGCATTAGTGTCAGTGCCAGGACGAGCGAACCGCCCAGCGCCATCATCACCGTCAGCGCCATGGGGTGGAACATTTTTCCTTCGATGCCGGACAGGGCGAGAATCGGCAGGTAAACAATTGCGATGATCAAGACACCAAAGAACATTGGCGTTCCCACTTGCTTGCTCGCAGCGACTACGGTGTGTAGCCGTTCTTCGGTCGTTAAGCGTCGGCCGAGCTGATGCTGCTTGCCACCCAACTGGCGAACAACATTTTCCACAATCACAACTGCGCCATCGATGATCAGTCCAAAATCGATCGCACCAAGACTCATCAGATTTCCAGAAATGCCAAATCGCGTCATGCCCGTTAATCGCGAAGAGAAAGGCCAGCGGGATCGCGGTCGCGACAATCAGCGCCGCTCGCCAGTTTCCGAGGAGAAAGAGCAGCACGGCCGTGACAAGTAGCGCGCCTTCGAAAAGATTCGTGGCCACTGTGCGAATCGTTCGATGCACCAGGTTTTTCCTGTTGTATTCCGGGCTGATGATCACGCCCGATGGCAGCTGCTTTTGAATTTCGCCGATTTTTTCGGCAACCCGCTCCGCCACGGCGTGACTGTTCTCGCCCATTAGCATCATCGCGACGCCGAGGACGGCTTCTTCTCCACTGTGGGTCGCCGCCCCTGTTCGAAACGCGTGACCAATTTCAACGTTCGCGAAATCTTTGAGGCGCAACGGCATGACTGCCGCCCCGAACTTCACGGGGAGCTGCGCGATTTCTTCCGTTGAATTGACGCGGCCCACACCGCGGATAACGAGTTGCTCATTGCCGGCATTCACAATTCCGCCACCTGTGTTCTCGACATTTTCACCTACGACTTTTGCGAGATCGTTTACGGTTAGGCCGGCATCGCGCAGTTTGTCGATTTTCGGTTCAACGACGATTTGCTTGATGTACCCGCCATAGGCATTGACCTCAGCTACGCCTTGAACCGTCCGCAACTGCGGCTTGATCACGTATTCTTGTATCTCCCACAGCGCCATTAACTGGGCGGCGCGCGATGCCGGTGCGTTTGGCGCGTTCGGCGCATAGTCGATGGTGTAATAGAACACTTCGCCCAGTCCGGTCGTAAGTGGAATGAGCTTGGGTGTGAGCCCGGGTGGCAGAGAATCCGCCGCGGTTTGCAGCCGCTCGGTCACGAGTTGCCGCGCGCGATAAACATCGGTTTTATCAGTGAATTGAAGCGTGATCTGTGAAAGGCCAAAGCGGGAAAGCGAGCGCATCTCCGTCACTCCGGCGACACCGCCGAGCGCCATTTCCAAAGGTACGGTGACGAGCTTTTCTACTTCATCGGGGGCTAGTGCGGGAGCCGTCGTATTCACCTGAACCTGGATCCCGGTAATATCGGGGATTGCATCCATCGGCAGCCTGGTCGCTGACCAAAGACCAGCGAGCAGTAGCGCGAGGGCGCCCATCAAGACGAGAACACGCTGACGAACAGAGAACTCCAAGATTTTGTAAATCATCGTTCCTGTTCCTCCCGGTACAGCTTTTGACCGGTCAGGATCTCCAACTCTTGCGCGGCCTGAAGCACTTCTTTTTGCAAGTCGGCAAGAGCGCCGACCAGCTCGAGATATTGCTTCTGTGTTTCGACGTAGATACTCAGCGGAACAGCGCCCAGTTGGTAATTGCGATCCGCTGTTTCCGCGGCGTCGCGAAATTTCGCCAACTCATCCCCTTTCAGATTGTCAATCTGAGCGCGCTTGGCTGTAAGAATGGCTGCGTTTTGCGCAACTCGTCGTTCGACTTCGCGTTCAGTCATAGCCAATGAGGCCTCCGCCTGTTGCTGACGCGCTTTACTAGTCGCAATGTTCCCAACGTTGCGGTCCCACAGCGGCAGCGGCAATGAGATGCCGAGCCCTGCTCGCTGCTCCCGGTCGATTGCATTTTCCATCGAGTAAAACGGCCCGATGGAAATGGCTGGAAATTGTTCGTTTTTCGATAAGGCGACCTTGAAGCCTTGTTGAGCAAACTCGACCTGCCGGATGCGAATATCGAACGCATTCGCACGCGCAGCACTGAGAAGTCTGGGAAGCGATGCCGCAATGAACTGCACTTCGGCTGCGGCCATTGTGAGCGGCGCGTCTGCGGGGCGACCGCAAAGTTGATTCAGGTCCGCTAAAGCTGTTGCTATTGCTAATGATGCATCGCGTTCCCGACGCCGAAACCCGAGCGTGTTTGCATCGATGATTCGTGCTTCTAATTGCGGCGTTACGCCCGCCGTCGGCCGCTGTGCCAGAACATCGCTCCGCGTCTGAAAACGGCTGGCGACTTCACGCGCTGCGACTGACTTTTGTTGCGCGCTCAAAATGCCATACGCCAGCGCCCGCACTCGCGCGGCCAATGTCAGGCGAAACTGTTGCAAATGAAGTTCCGCGAGCGCTAGATCGTGATTTGCAATTGCCCTGCGTAGGGCAAGTCGACCGGGATACTCGAAGGTTTGGCTGAATGAGAGAGCCAGGATCGCGCCATCGCCGGTCGCTCCCCCTGAGTTGTCCCGCGAATTCTTGTAGCCAACTTCGCTGCTTAACTCGGGGTTGCGAACGGTTTTGGCAGTTCGGACTGCTCCTTTTGCAGCGGCGATCTCACCGACGAAAAAGTTTAACTCCGGATTTCGCTGGAGCGCCTGTTTGACCAGCGCCTCCGGCGTTTCGGCAAGCATACTCGCGCACACGAGCACAATGGCGCTCGCTACAAATGGTTTGGTATGTGTGTAAATGGACATTGTTTGGCAAAAAAAAAGAGAAAGCCACAACGCGTTTGCATTGTGCCGACGAAGAAAACCTGAGCAGAAGATGCGCGGAGACACCGCGCCTGCGCTCAGTTGTTAGGCGAGCTGAGGCGGATGATCAATTGCCACAGGCGGACCCACCCGCGCCGTTTCATCGCTTATCAAGATGAAAACGGATGGTTGGACATCCGCGCTAACGTGCACGCCATTATTAGCAGCGATGACACTGCCATTGTGAACGGCGCATGAGCAATGGGAACAAGGTGCTTTCTCGTGGTGAGAATCTGATGGGCATGTTTGTGCAGCACAATGTTCCCCGCGCGAATCAACAATCGAATCCGCAATGATGTCGCCGCCGAATGAAAACAGAACAACAAGGCCTGCCAACAAACGGAGTCGCGATATCCGGAGCAAACTCATTAGGGTGATCTCTTAGCGTCCCCACCGAGAAGTGTCAAACCACGACGACTATTCTCTCGGCCCCGCTTGGATTGACGTATGAACAATGGGTCGCTAACCTCGTGAGCGTGCTTCGTTGCATTTGTCGCGGCCTCATGGTTTTCGCGCTTTGCTGTGCGATCGGGCTGCATTGGATCGCGCTACAGTCGCTGGCATGGACAACGATGATAATCGATTATTCCAAACGCGCACCACTGTGTCAGGCGATTACTCAAACGTTTGATGGCGCGCATCCGTGCTCGCTTTGCCGTGCGGTCAATGGCGGTAAGAATTCGGAGAAGAAATCTGATCTCCAAGCGCCCACGCCAAAGATCGATATGATCTGCGTGTGGCGGACGGCCTCTTCTTTACGACCATTCATTCCTTTTGAATACACGCTGGGCGATTTTCGTTCTTCTCAAATCGGGCAATCTCCGCCTGTACCTCCACCGCGCTTCCTTCTCGGTTAGTTCGCGCTCGATGGATTGCGCCGTGCGCGTGCACGGATCGTAGCCTGGCGCGCATTACACAACCGGAAACCGCCGCCCAGTAATCGCGGTTGTTTCGACTTTTCGGAGGATTGAAATGAAACTTTTATCTTTGTCTTTTTGGCTTGTTTACGCCGCGTGCGAATTCAGTGCAAGGGGCCGGGCTTACGGTCACGGTTTTGCCGGCGCGCGGTTTTTTCCGGCGACCCTTTCAACCGACGATCCCTTTGTCTCCGACGAACTTTCGCTTCCAACCGTCAGCACGATAAGAGCGCCGGACGACGGTGGAACGCGCGAGACGGGCATCTCCATGGACCTGTCCAAACGCATCACTCCGGAATTTGCGATTGAAATAGGTGACACTTTTACGGCGCTCAATCCACATGACGGGCGTGCGACGAATGGGTTCGGCAACCTGGAGTTGGGCGGGAAATATCAACTCCTGAAAAACGGGGAGCACGAAGCTATGGTCTCAATTGGGCTTGGCGTTGAAGTCGGTGGCACCGGCGGGCGCTCGGTCGGCGCCGACTCATTTAGCACCTGGGCACCAGGGATTTTTTTCGGGAAAGGTTTTGGCGATTTGCCCGTGGCAGTGCGGTTCCTGAAGCCGTTTGCCATTACGGGACAGCTCGGTCTTGCGATTCCCACGAGCGCGAGCACTCGGAGTATTACGATAGATGTCCAGACCGGTGAACGCGATGTTGAGGTTGAGCGGCAGCCTAACGTGCTGGAGTGGGGCTTTGCACTGGAGTACAGCCTGATCTACCTGCAATCACAGGTGCAGGACTTGCATTTACACGCGCCACTCGATCGGTTGATTCCGTTGGTGGAATTTGCATTGGAAACTCCCCTGAACCGTGGAGAGGAGGGACAAACGACCGGCACCATAAACCCCGGCGTCATCTGGGCGGGTAAATACTTCCAAGTTGGAGTGGAGGCTGTTATTCCGATCAATGAGCGTACCGGGAATAACGTCGGCGTGATCGCACAACTGCACTTTTTCGTGGACGATCTTTTCCCGAATGGCCTGGGCCGTCCGCTGTTTGGAGGAAACAAATGAAATGTATCGTCATCTTTTTGATTCTTGTGGCTGCGTCAGCCAGGCTTGAAGCACACGCTTTTCTCAAGGATGCCAACCCGGCGGTAGGCAGCACCATACAAACATCGCCGAGCGAGGTTCGAATTCGATTTACGGAGAATATCGAACCCGCCGTTAGCAGCATTCAGGTCTTCGACGCATCTGGGAAAGAAGTGGACAAACACGATCTGCATCTGGATCGGTCCGACCACGCGCTCCTGCACATTTCTTTGCCGCCGCTCCGCGCGGGAACATACAAGGTCGTGTGGCGCGTGGTTTCTATCGATACACACGTGACAAACGGAAACTTCACGTTCCGGGTCGTTCGTTAGGCATTCGTACGCAAGAGAATTTGATGGTAACCACGCTCGTCATTACTCGTGCTGTGCACATCGCCACGTCGATTCTGATCACGGGAATCTTTACCTTCGATCTCGTTATGCTCGGCTTGACAGGCCCGTCCGAAAGCGACGATTTGCACGAAATCGGGCGGCGCTTATTCCGCCTGGCTGTTTGGGGTCTGATCGCGGCGTTTCTTTCCGCTGTCATGTGGTTTTGGCTCGAAGTCGCAAGCATGAGTGGATTGCCGGTCAAAAATACTTTCTCGGCATCAGGGTGGGGAACGGTTTTGCTTGAAACGCAATTCGGTCGAGTCTGGCAGCTTCGTCTCGGACTGATCGCAACTGCGTTTGTGCTCGTCGCCTCAGCCCTGGCGAAAGTTAAAGCACGAAGGGCGCTCATCGTGATTCTTTGGCTGGTAAGCGTTGTTCTTCTCGTTTCACTGGCATTGATCAGCCACGCTGCAGCCGCCACAGTTCAGCCCATTGGTGTGTTAGGCGACATGATTCATCTTTGCGCGGCAGGGTTGTGGATCGGCGGACTGGTGCCGCTGGCGATTTTTCTGGCGGCCGTCCGTGCGACATACTCGTTAAGCGAAAGGGTCCCTTGCGTACTCGCTCGCTTTTCTGCGCTTAGCCTGTACTGCGTCAGTGTTCTCGTCATAACTGGAATTTCCAACAGTTGGATGCTCGTCGGTTCAATTTACGCACTTTTCACGACGCCTTATGGTCAGCTTCTGCTTTTTAAGCTCGCGCTATTCGCCATCCTCATTGGTTTTGGCGCACGCAACCGGTTCCTCGTAAAAGCAAAGCTGCCAAAAGCTGTCGCAGACCCAGACGTGCTAGCGCAACTCCGTCGGAATGTGATTTGTGAAGCTTATCTTGGCGTTGCAGTCGTGGTGATCGTGGCATGTTTGGGCGTGACGCCGCCTGCCCGGCACCCATGACCTCAACCGAACGAGCCGCGAGAGCCTAACGACTAACCACCGTCAGAATGCTGTTAAGAGACCGCGAACCATGCAAGATGCTTTCAGAAAACAATCGTGGATTCGGATTACGTTGGTTGTAATTGCTCTCGCCGCAGCTGCTGCCGTCGTCACTGGCGCGATCGTCCGTAGCGCGGCGGAGCGCAAGCTGCGCAAGGCGATTCTCGCGGAGCTTCAGCCAGTCGCTTTAAAAAACTGTACGTTCAAGCGCTTTGGCAGCGCCAATGATGGCGGTTACCTGATGTGCGAAAATCTGATTGAACCGCTCGATACAGGATACTCGTACGGCGTTGGCCCAAACGACGACTGGGCATGCGATGTGTCGCGCCGATATCACGTTCCCGTGCACGAATACGATTGTTTCGATCCAGCGCGGCCAATCTGCGACGGCGGCAGATTTGTCTTTCACAACGAATGCGTCGGAAATCGGACGGGCCATAGGGATTCGCGTTTCTTCGACACGCTGGAAAACCAGATTAGCAAGAACGGCGATACCGGCCGGCGTGTGATCATCAAGATGGACATCGAAGGCGGAGAATGGGAATCGCTTCTCGCAGCGCCAGATGAACTGCTAGCGTCGATTCCGCAGCTCGCGATGGAAATGCACGGGTTCAACGATCCGAGGATTCTCGAGGTGCTCCGTAAACTGAAGCGGAACTTCTATCTCGTGAACCTCCACTTCAACAACTGGTCGTGCACGTCCCGAGCGGCGCCTCTCCCGGCATGGGCGTACCAGGTGCTCTGGGTGAACAAGCGCATCGGCATCGTCCATCCGACGGCGTCGGTCCCCGCGCCAATGAGTCCGCTGAACGCGCCTGATTCGCCTACGTGGCCGGATTGTCAGTTGCGCACCCCGAGGTCGCAACGCTGACAGTTCACGATCAGGAGAATATTCGTGCCCGCTGGCCCAATGAATCTACCAGAGATCAGCTGCGATCAGCCGCTTGCGATTTCTTGTTTTTAGTGGGCGCATCTTCATTTTGCGGTTACTGAAAAACTTTGTTGGCCCTGTCCGTGCGGGCCGTCGAAAGAAATTTTCGCGTTCCAATCGCCGGCCATGTCGGCTTTCACTTCGGAGCGGTATCGGCCGGTTGTATCGCTTTTTTGTGCCGGACCACCGCCGTGCATCGCCATGCCAGGCATGTTCATGTCGATCGTAAAATTGACATCGCCAACATCGACAAGTTGCCCGTCGGAGTCGCGAAACTCGATCAGGACATTGTTGTCGCCTGTTTGAAACCGACCTGCTGGAGCCATCAACTTTACTATGAGATCGTTCACGGTCTGGGTGGCAAATGGCGCACTAGTAATTTTTCTCGCAGAGGCTTTGTGCCAAACGAAACTCGCGCCGTAAATCAGCCCAACCGCGATCAGCGCGGTGGCCATGATTCTTGGCAAATGATGCCGAAGGCGGTGAGATGGCACGAGGGCTGGTGGCACAATTAGCGCAGGATTTTCTTCAGTCCGATCTGGCAGTTCGCGTCGCCGCCAGATGACGTAGATCACGGGATAAATGAGCAGCTCCAGAATCGCCGAAGTGACAACGCCGCCGATCATTGGCGTGGCGATACGTTTCATTACGTCCGCGCCGGCCTGCGTCGCGGGCGACCACATGATCGGAAGCAAGCCGAATAAAATCGCGCACACGGTCATGATTTTCGGCCTCACCCGGCCCACCGCGCCCTCAATCACGGCGTCGTGCAAGTCGCGCGTGTTGTTCATCCGGCCTTCACCACGGAATTTTTCCCATGCGTGATCGAGGTAGAGCAGCATGACGACACCTGTCTCGGCGTCGAGTCCAGCAAGCGCGATGAGTCCAACCCAAACGGCGACGCTCATGTTGTAGTCCAGGATGTAAAGAAGCCAGAAAGCGCCGATCAATGAGAACGGCACGGCGAGTAACACGATTGCAGTTTTGACCAACGATTTCGTGTTCATGTAGAGGAGCACGAAGATGATCAGCAGCGTGAAAGGGATCACGATCTTGAGCCGCTCCTTGGCCGCCTGCAGATATTGGAACTGGCCTGCCCACGAAATGTAATAGCCTGGCGGATACTGAATGCTCTGGCTGAGCTGTTGCGAGGCCTTGCGAACATAGTCCTCGATGTCGCTTGTGGTAATGTCCACAAAAACGAACCCAACCAGTTTTCCGCTCTCACTGCGCACGGAGGGAGGACCGGTCTTGTAACGAATGTCAGCGAGCAAGTCGATCGGCACCTGCGCACCGGTGGGCGTGGCGACAAGCACGCGTTTGAGTGCGTCTATGTCCTGCCGAAAATCGCGGGCATAGCGCGCGTTGACTGGGTAACGCTCGCGCCCCTCAACGGTGGTCGTAATGTTTTTGCCGCCGATGGCTGACTCGACGATATCATTCACGTCGCCAACTCTTAAACCGTACCGCGCCGCGGCTTCGCGGTTAACGGTGAAGTCGAGGAAATAGCCGCCGACCGTGCGCTCCGCAAACGCGCTGCGCGTATTTGGAAGCCCGGAAAGCTCTTTCTCGATTTGCACAGCGAGCTTTTGGATTTCGCCGAGATCTGGTCCGAAAACTTTTACACCGAGCACGCTGCGGAACCCGGTGGCTAGCATTTCGGTGCGCGTCTGGATCGGCATCCAGAAAATGTTCGCCATGCCGGGCGTCTTGATATTGGCGTTCAGCTCCGCGAGCAGCTTGTCCCAGGTCATTCCTTTTCGCCATTGATCGGGCGGCTTAAGCGTGACAACGGTTTCGAACATCGACAGCGGGGCTGGATCGGTTGGCGTATCGGCCTGGCCCGCTTTGCCGAATACGGTCACCGCTTCCGGAATTTTCATGAGCTGGCGATCCTGGATCTGCAAAATTTTCGCGGCCTCGGCAATCGACATTCCCGGAATCGCCGTCGGCATGTAAAGCAGTGTGCCTTCGTTGAGTGGCGGCATGAATTCGCTGCCAAGTTTCTTGAACGGAAAAATCGTGAGCGCGAGAAGGAGCGCGGCACAGGCGAGCGTAAACAGGCGATAACGCAGGACGAAATTCGCGACCGGATGATACGCCCAGATCAAGAATCGATTCACCGGATTTTTGATCTCGGGTGTGATTTTGCCGCGGATCAAGAGCAGCATCAGCACCGGAACCAGTGTTACGCCAAGAAATGCGGCGAAGAACATCGAGAAGGTCTTTGTGAAAGCGAGCGGCTTAAAGAGACGGCCTTCCTGCGCGGTGAGCGAGAACACCGGAATAAAGCTGACCGTGATGACCAGCAGTGCGAAAAAGAGGGAGCGACCCACGCTTTTTGCCGCGACGATGATCACCCCTGCGCGCTCGATCGCGCTCGGTTCGCGCTTGTGTTCATCGCGGAACTGTTCGAGCGCCTTGTGCGCGTTCTCGATCATGATGATCGCTGAATCGACCATCGCGCCAATGGCAATCGCGATGCCGCCAAGCGACATGATGTTCGAAGTCAGATTCATCCACCACATCGGAATGAACGCCAGGATGATGGCGACGGGCAGCGTGATAATGGCCACCAGCGAGGAACGCACGTGCCAGAGAAAAATGACGCAGACGAGAGCGACCACGATGCTTTCTTCAATCAACTTTTCACGCAGCGTTGCGATGGCGCGCCGGATCAACTCACTGCGGTCGTAAGTTGGCACGATGCGCACACCGGCTGGCAGAGACGATTTGATCTCATCGATTTTCTTTTTGACGCCATCGATGACGTTGAGCGCGTTCTCGCCGTAACGCATCACAACGATCCCGCCAACGGTCTCGCCTTTGCCGTCCAGTTCCGCAATCCCGCGCCGGATATCGCCGCCGAGATGCACGGCGCCCACGTTCTTCACGTAAACTGGCGTGCCTTTATCCACTTTAAGCACAATGTTTTCGATGTCGGCGACGCTTTTGATGTAGCCGCGGCCACGCACGAAATATTCCGTGGTCGCGATCTCGAAAGTCTTGCCGCCTACGTCGGCGTTGCTCGCTTTGATCGCGCTAACGACGTCGCTCAGCGGGATGTTGTAGGCGACGAGAGCGTTTGGATCGAGATCGACCTGATATTGCTTTACGAAGCCGCCGACCGATGCGACCTCGGCGACGCCTTTCACCGACGAAAGTGCGTAACGCAGATTCCAATCCTGAATCGAGCGCAGCTGCGCGAGATCGTGTTTGCCGCTGTCGTCAACGAGCGCGTATTCGTAAACCCATCCGACACCCGTCGCGTCAGGGCCGATCACCGGATTCACGCCCTCCGGCAGCGAGCCGCGCACCGAATTCAAATATTCAATGACGCGCGATCGCGCCCAATAAATGTCGGTACCGTCCTCGAAGATGACGTAAACGAACGATTTGCCGAACATCGATTCGCCGCGCACGAACTTTACTTTGGGCGCGGCGATGAAGACCGTAGAAATTGGATAAGTGATTTGGTCCTCGACCAGATCGGGCGAACGTCCCTCCCAATTCGTATAGACGATCACTTGGACATCGCTCAGATCGGGAATCGCATCGAGTGGAACTTTGAGCAGTCCGTAAATTCCGAACGCGACACCAAAGATGGCGAAAATGAGAACGAGAAATTTGTTCCGCGCGCTCGCTTCGATCAGTCGCTCGATCACGATTGCCTCCGCTTATTGCTGCTGAAAATCTTTGAGCGCACCCTGAATTTTTGATTCGGCGTCGATCAGAAAATTCGCGCTCGCCACGACACGCTCGCCGTTGCTTAGACCGGTCTTGACGGCATATACATCGCCAAACTTTCCGCCGAGTTCGAGAACGCGCGGCTCGAGTTTGCCCTCGCCTTTATCAACAAAGGCGATGTTGCGCTTGCCCGTCGGGATGATCGCGCTCACCGGCACGACGAGCGATCTTCCCATGTCCATGTCGAGCACAAGATCGACATACATGTCGGGCTTGAGTTTTAAGTCCGGGTTCTGAATGTCGAGTCGCACCCGGCCGGTTCGTTTCACGTTGTCAATGAAGGGATCAATGAGCGTGATTTGGCCCCGAAACTTTTCGCCGGGGTAAGAGGAGGAGGTCACCGTCACCTCCTGGCCGATTTGAAGCATCGGTAATTCATCCTGATAAAACTCGCCCCAAACCCACACCACAGAGAGATCAGCCACCTCTACAAGCGGACTGCCCATCGCGACGCTCGCCCCTTGAGTGACTGGAAGGTTTTGAACGACGCCATCAACTTTCGAAAGGATCGGGAGCGATTCTTCGGCTTGCCGTGTTTGTTCAATCTTCGTGATCTGTTCGTCAGTGACGTTCCAGAGCCTGAGCCGCCGTTCGGCTGATTCGATCAGACGCTGGAAATCTCCGCGCGCCGAGTGCGTGTTCTTCGCGGTGCCGTCGCGCGAACGCAGCAAATCGATCAATTCGCGCTGTGTGGTTAGCAACTCAGGGCTGTAAAGCTTCATCAGCACCTGATTCTTTTTAACCAGCTCGCCTGGAGCATTGACGCCGAGTTCCTGCACGTAGGCGGCCGTTCGCGAGACAACGCGCCAGATTCGTTGTGTTTCCGGCACGACGCGACCAACCGCACGGATGCTGTGACTGAGTGGTTTCATTTCGACAGTGGCGAAACTGACGCCGATCTGCTGCTGCCGCTCGACCGGCACAACGAATTCGTGTGACGGCGATGAAGTCACGCTGCTGTCGGTCGGTTTTCCCGCCAGCATTGCCGCGTGGTCATGTTGAGGGGCGTTTTTAGTGGAGCGCGCTGGGGTTGCGATCTCCTTCATCACCGGCACAAGGTCCATCGAACAGATAGGACATTTACCGGGTCCCTTCTCTCGTACCGAAGGATGCATTGTGCATGTCCAGTAATCGATGTTGCTATCTCTGCCGCCTGCTCCGCCGCGTTTCGAGCACGCGGGCGTGATCGCAAACATCACTACGGCAATTGCCAAACGGAAAACGGGATTGTGGAGTAGCTGCTTCATTTTGATTTCCTCCTCTCCTTGAAATTTTGCGAAGGAAGCCAATCCTCGATGCCAACGATGGCGTCGAGCTCTGCCACCGCCACTTGGTAGTCGGCAAGATGATTTACGTGGGCCGATTCAACCTCCTGCAGGACGCGTTGCGCAGTAATTAGCTCTAGAAAATTCGTGCTGCTTGTCTCGTACGCGACTCGATTCGATTGCACGGCCTGCCGCGCAAGCGGCAAAATTTTGTCGCTATAAAGCTCGTAGTGATGAGCCGCGGTTTCGATTTTCGTAAGCTGATCGCGGACCAGGCCGAGCGTTTCGGCACGCGTGGCTTCGAGCTCGTGCTGCGCGCTTTCGAAATTCCGCCGGGCCTCGGTTACTGTCGCGGAATATTTTCTTGGGTTGAGAAATGGCAGGCCGATCGAAACGCCGACATCGAGCTCGCTGACTGCCTGGCCCGTTCCGTTGTATCGTTGCGCTTGAACATCGAGTGTCGGATCGGGGAACCACTGGCGATTCGCGAGCTGAACGCGGAATCTTTCGGCTTCGACCCGGTTTTGAGCTCGCTGCATTTCCGGTCGCGCGCTCAGGGCGACAGCTTGCAACGCTTGCAATGACAAGTGCGGTAGTTGAAACGGAATCTGAGATGGTTGGGCGAGCGGCGCCTGCGCTGGCCGATTCATCAGCACGTTGAGCTGCGATTGCGCGTCTGAAATTCGGCGGAGAATATCGGACTGCGCTTCGAACAGCTTGGCCGCGTCGGTTTGCGCAGTGAGCACGTCGGCCTGACTGGCGTTGCCAACTTCGTAGCGCTGGCGGTTTACTTCGGCGAATTGATTGAGCAGGTCGACGTTGCGTTGGTTTACTTCGAGCTGCGCATATTCGTTCGCTAGCCGATGAAAGGCCGCGCGGGCGCGCGAAATTACATCGAGCTGTATCCGCCGAAAATCCTCGAAGACCGCGCCGGCTTCGGCCGTCGCTGCTCGTGCCCGACTCAGATTTTTCCCTGAAATTGGAACTTCCTGCTGAAGCATGAAGCTTTGATCCGTGAACGCATTCGGCGGGATCGAGACGTAGCGCGCGACGCGCGACCTTGCCTGCGCTCGCAAATCCTCCCACGCGGCGGCTTGCGGCACGCGCGCCTTCATCGCCCGCCATTTCTCCTGCGCCGCTTTGATTGTCGGATTATTTGCGAGGACGACGTTCGTCACCTCATCGAGCGAAAGGCCGCCCGCTCGAACAGCACTGTCACTATCTCCGGCCTGCGCAGTCCGAAGAGTTAAAGCTAAAATTAAATTAAGTAATAAAAGGTAAGTTGTTTTCATTGATCCACGACTGCGTTTAACGACACGGCGTGCCGATGAATGGGCACACCCCGACCGTTAGCGTCGGTGGATCAGATCAGAAACGAGCAGAGAACCGCACGGGTCGGCGGTGAATGCCCGCCAACCGATGGATTGGATCGGATGGAAGTTTGAGCGCCAGATTCCCAACTGGGCGAAATTGCCAAGGGTAATGCGACGCTTGTAGCACTTACTTTGTAGTTGGAATCAGCTGATCCCAGCGGCTGCTTTGGAGTCGATTTATGCTCGTTTGCAGTCACGCAACAGGTCTTGTTAGCGCAGCAAGCTGGCTTACAAGCTTGTTCAGCTGGCGTGCTGAAGAGGATGCAGGAGCGCGCGGCGGACGCCATTGGGGCCGCGACTAGCGCGACAGCCGCCGCCAACGAAATTATGATCCTGCTCAACATTGATTTGCGTATAGCACAAGTTAGACCGTCCGTCGAGGAAAGCGTTCAGCGGGGACTAGCTTCATGTTTTACAACTTTGGGCGTATTCACCAATCACTGTGCGTCACGCATGCGATAGGGGATGGAATCTCCGATCACGTTTGGAGCATCGACGAAATAATCGTGCTTCTTTAGTTTTGCGGAATGGATTGGTTGATCTCTTCGGTAATAACCGGAGCCGTGGTCTTTTCCGCTACGAACATCGACGACATTGTTTTCCTCACGATCTTTTTCTCTCAAACGTCGCGCCATTGGCACGTAGTCATCGGTCAATATTTAGGCTTCACTGCGTTGGTCGTAATAAGTTTGATCGGGTTTTTTGGTGGACAGGTTTTGCCGCACGGATGGCTTCAGCTGTTTGGTGTCGCCCCGATAGCAATCGGAATAAAAAAACTGTTCGCCAAGCGGGACGATCACATACGACGCGAAAGTACTGGAACGCTCGACGTTGCCATTGTCACGTTCGTGAATGGAGCGGACAACATAGGCATTTACACGCCGTTGTTTGCGATAAGCAATGCGCCCCGGGTAATAGTCCTAATCGCCGTTCTTTACGTGCTTCTGGCTGTGTGGTGCGTTGTCGGGTATGTGATTCATCGCCAGCAAGCGGTCGCCTATACTCTGCAACGTTGGGGACACTGGGTTGTGCCAGTGGTTCTCGTCGCCCTTGGAATTTATATCCTATTGCATTGACGACTCAACTGAGCCATGACCGTTCAGCTCCGTCCTACTCTTACTCGTGTTTCCTGCTCGTGTGGCGATCGGGGATTGTGGTTACGAGCATGAGATGTTTTAGGTCGGCCTTTGCAACGGGCCTCTGGTCGATTGCGAAAGCTTTCGAGGTTGCGACCAATATGTTAGTTGTAATTATTGAGAGCAGCGAAATTTGATTGGAGAAAATTATGAACACCGAAACTTTGGAAACTATTGCAAGAAAACTGGTCGCTCCGGGAAAGGGGATTCTGGCAGCCGACGAAAGTTCGGGGACGATCGAGAAGCGATTAAAGAGCATCAATGTGCCTTCGAACGAGGAGAACCGGCGGATGTACCGTGAAATTTTGTTTACCACAAACGGTGCCGGCGAATTCATTAGCGGCGTGATTCTGTTTGATGAAACGATTCGGCAGAAGACTCGGGACGGTCGCAGTTTTGTCGAAGTGCTGGAGCAGCAGGGGATCGTTCCCGGGATTAAGGTGGACAAAGGCGCCAAGGCCATGGCCAATTTTCCCGGCGAAAAGATCACGGAAGGTTTGGACGGACTGCGCGAGCGATTGACCGAATACCGGAAACTTGGTGCGCGGTTCGCCAAATGGCGCGCAGTCATCACAATCGGCGACGGGATTCCCACGCGCACGTGCATCGATTCGAACGCAGAGGCGCTGTCGCGTTACGCGGCGCTTTGTCAGGAATGTGATTTGGTGCCGATCGTCGAGCCGGAAGTACTCATGGACGGTACACACACAATCGAACGGGATTTCGAAGTCACCGAGCAAACGTTGCGCAGTGTTTTCGATTCTTTAGCGGAGCACCGCGTTGTGCTCGAAGGAATGTTGCTGAAGCCGAACATGGTGCTTTCGGGCAAGGAAAATCCACAGCAGGCTTCGGTGCAGGAAGTCGCTGAAGCTACAGTTCGTTGCCTGAAGCGCGTAGTTCCCGCAGCCGTGCCGGGAATTGTATTTCTCTCGGGCGGCCAAACCGATCAGCAAGCGACCGAACATCTAAACGCGATGAATCGTATCGGGAACCTGCCGTGGCAGCTGAGCTTTTCCTATGGGCGCGCCTTGCAAGCTCCGGTCCTCAAAGCCTGGAAAGGGGACACAGCAAACATTAGTGCTGCTCAAACGGCATTCCACCATCGTGCGTGGTGCAACAGCAAGGCGCGGTTCGGCAAATACACCGAAGAGATGGAAACCGCGAAGGCCGCGTAAAATGCTTGGTGCAGCAGTCATGCGCCGCTGTTCGTTAGGCGTGCTAGCGCTGATGATGCTCGCGGGGACACTGGCACAATCCGCGCCACAAGTGACGCCGACCGGTTTTCTGGTGAAATTCGACGTGAACGTCAACACCCCCGCAGCGAAAGTCTACGACGCGCTGGTTGGACAAGTCGGCTCGTGGTGGAATCCGGAGCACACGTATTCACACGATGCGAAGAACCTCTCGATTGACCCGCGGCCGGGCGGCTGCTTCTGCGAGAAGCTGCCGAACGGCGGCGGAGTCGAACATCTTCACGTCGTTTACGTCGCGCCGCCGGAAGTCTTGCGGCTCTCGGGAGGCCTCGGTCCGCTCCAAGGCTCCGGTGTTGCCGGAAGCATGACCTGGAAGCTGACCGGCGACGGCGACCATGCCCGCATTCAACTTTCATATAGTGTCGGTGGATTCATAGGCGGCGGATTCGATAAGATCGCGCCAGCTGTAGAGAGCATGCTCAATGAGCAGCTCAACCGGCTCAAGCTGTTTGCCGAGACCGGCAAATCAACTAGCGAACAGTAAATCGCGGAGCTAGCCAGACAAATCTGTCTTGAGCGTTCGCTGCTATTGTCGGGCGTTCTGTGAAACGCCGGCGTCTGACACAGACGGCCCTACAAAAATGGAGTATACCTAATGCGCACACCGTTCGTTCGTCATTCGACATTCGGATTTCGTCATTTTATAGACGTGAAAGCTCGCAGTTTACTCAGCGACAACGAAAGTTCGTTAAGTCACTAAACGATCCGCCATGATTTACACCTGCCCGATGCATCCACAGATCGAGCAGGATCATCCGGGCAATTGCCCGATATGCGGCATGACTCTGGAGTCGAAGACAATTGGGGCAGGGGACGAGGAAGACCAACGCGAGCTCAGATCGTTATCGCGCAAGTTCTGGATCGCGCTCGTGCTTACCATCCCGGTGCTGATCATCGCGATGGGCCATGCCATTCCCGGACTGCGTGTTGATGCAATCGTTCCCAGACACGTCGGCAAGTGGATCGAGTTTGGCCTAACGACACCGGTGGTTCTTTGGGCAGGTGGCTTTTTCTTCGCGCGGGCCTGGCAGTCGATCGTCAACCGCAGTCTCAATATGTTTACGCTGATCGCTGTCGGCGTCGGCGCGGCTTATGTCTTCAGCGCGATCGCGGTAGTCGCGCCCGGGATTTTTCCAGAACCCTTCCGGCGGCATGGCGAGGTTGATCTTTATTTTGAAGCAGCAGCGGTCATCACGACGCTCGTTTTGTTAGGCCAGTTGATCGAAGCGAAAGCGCGCAGCCGCACCGGGCAGGCAATCAAAGCCTTGCTCAGCCTCGCGGCAAAAACCGCGCATCGGATTCGGAAACCTGTGGCCGCGATGCCCTCGTCGCAGGGGGTCGGCGGCGGGGGCGCCGCCGCTACCGACGGCCAGGAAGAAGAGATTCCGGTGGACGCAATTGAAAAAGGCGACCTGCTGCGTGTGCGTCCCGGGGAAAAGGTGCCGATCGACGGTGTGATCGTTGAAGGCCGAAGCAACATCGACGAATCGATGATCACAGGCGAACCGATGCCAGTAAGCAAAGGCGCAGGTGACAAAGTGGTCGGCGCCACGGTGAATCAGACCGGCTCGTTTTTGATGCGTGCGGAGCGAATCGGATCGGAAACGCTGCTGGCGCAGATCGTTCAAATGGTCGCGGACGCGCAGCGCAGCCGCGCGCCCATTCAAAAACTCGCTGACACCGTTTCAGGTTATTTCGTTCCGGCGGTTATCAGCATCGCGGCAATTACGTTTACCGTGTGGTCGATTGTCGGGCCGTCGCCGGCCATGGCTTACGCGCTCGTGAATGCCGTTTCAGTTCTGATTATTGCATGTCCATGCGCGCTCGGGCTTGCAACACCGATGTCGATCATGGTCGGCGTCGGGCGCGCTGCGCAGGCGGGGATTTTGGTAAAAAATGCTGAGGCTATTGAGATCACCGAAAAAGTGACGCACCTGATCACGGATAAGACTGGCACATTGACAGCCGGCAAACCGGAGGTCGTCAGCCGAGTTAGTGACAAAGGCACAAGCGAACACGAACTCTTGCAGATTGCGGCTTCAGCGGAAGCGCAGAGCGAACACCCGCTTGCTCGCGCAATCGTGGAAGCGGCGAAAAAGGAACCAATCGCATTGCGCGCGGTGACGGATTTTCAGTCTACGACCGGTGGCGGTGTGTCGGCGCAGCTCAATGGCAGGCGCGTGCTCGTCGGCAAAGAGAAATTTTTGACTGATTCCCGTGTCACGCTTTCTGATGAACTCAGGAGACAAGCAGATCGCTTGCAGGAACAAGCGCAAACAACCGTCTGGGTAGCACTAGATGGACGGGCAATCGGAGTCCTCGGCATCGCTGATCCCATTAAGCCCACGACTCGGGAGGCGATTCGAGAACTCCATGACTTGGGCCTGAAAATCATCATGTGCACTGGGGACAATCGGCGCACTGCCGAATCGGTTGCCCGCGAGTTGGGGATCGATGAGTTCAAAGCTGAAGTCATGCCCGATGAAAAAATCGAGATCGTCAAAAGATTGAAAGCCAGCGGTGCAATTGTTGCAATGGCTGGCGACGGAATTAACGACGCGCCTGCGCTCGCGGCCGCCGATGTGGGGATTGCCATGGGGACGGGGACCGATGTCGCGATCGAAAGCGCCGGCATTACGCTGGTGAAAGGCGATCTGATGGGCATTGTCAAAGCAATGCATCTCAGTCGCGCGGTGATGCGAAATATCCGACAAAACCTGTTCTTCGCGTTCATATACAACGCGCTCGGCGTGCCGATCGCTGCCGGTGTCCTTTATCCATTCTTCGGCGTTCTCCTCAGTCCGATGATCGCCGGCGCAGCGATGAGCTTCAGCTCAGTTACAGTAATTGCGAACGCACTCCGGCTGCGCACAATCAAACTGTAGCCGCTTCGCTGTGCGAAGCGCATATTCGGTCGCTCCTCCCGGTGCGCGCAAACGCCGCCCGCAGGGCGGCGGCTACAAGCAAGCGGAGCGCTTGCCCTACAGCCATTCGTCCAGCAGTTTGTGGGCAACAAACTTCAACATCCAATCGTATGACTAAAAGACTCGCGACCTCAGTATTCGTTGCACTTCTTCTTGCACCAGTTGTGTGGCTTTCTGCCCAGGACCATCCAAGAGCCCCACAGCAATCCCAATCGCAGCAACTGCCGCAGACAACAAAAGGCGCTCCTCAAGCCGCGATGATGCAATCGAGTATGTCCGACGTTTCAGACGGACTAAAGAGATTCATCAGCGGCTACGCAGCGAAATCGGCAGATAAGAAGTTTCACATGCCGTATCAACGAAAAGATCTCGCGCTCGACCTGGTCAAAGTTCACGACGACCGGTTCTCGAGTCTTGGCGGGGACAAATATTTCGCTTGTGTCGATATGAAAGGCACCGACGGGAAAATGTACGACATCGATTTCCTAATGGTCGTACAAACAGGCAAGCTGACTGTGACTGAAACGGCCGTTCACAAAATCAACGGCAAACCCCTCTACAACTGGAAGCAAGAAGGCGGCGTTTGGAAGAAAGTGAAGGTGTAGTTGTAGTCGCGGCCCTGTGGGCCGCGCCCACGCGTCGCACAGCGACGCGGCTACAGTCCCTGTAACGGTGGTGTGTCACCGCCGACGTTTGCGACAGTCAGAGACTGCCGCTACAGATGAACACAGAAATGCCGAAGACGTTTTTCATCACCACAGCGATCTATTACACGAACTCGTCGCCGCATGTCGGGCACGCTTACGAGATAGTGCTGGCCGATGTGATTGCGCGCTATCACCGGCTTAAGGGTGAGAAAGTCTTTTTTCTCACTGGTGTCGACCAACACGGACAGAAAGTGCAGCAGTCCGCGGCGAAGGCAGGAGTTCCTCCAGCTGAGTTCGTCAAAGAGATCACGCAGAAGTGGGTCGATCTCGGGGAAAAACTCGACGTGAGATACGACGAGTGGGCGGAGACGACCAGCGAGCGCCACAAGAAAGTCGTTCGAGGAATTTTGCAGCGGCTCTTCGATGAAGGCCAGATCTACAAAGACAAACAGTCCGGCTACTACTCAGTTCGGCAGGAACAATTCTTAACTGACAAAGAACGCGGTGCCGACGGTCAATTCGGTCCGGAGTGGGGAGAGATCGAATTCCGCGAAGAAGAAAATTATTACTTCAAGCTCAGCCAACACAAGGATTGGCTGCTTCAGTATCTCGACAATCGAGCAGACGCAGTCATTCCCGATTTTCGTCAAAAGGAATTGCGCAACGCCGTTGAGAGAATCAGCGATAACCGCCAGTCCGGCTCGGACCTCTGCATCTCACGTCCCAAATCACGGCTCGACTGGGGAATCGAACTACCGTTTGACAAAGATTTCGTGACTTACGTTTGGTTCGACGCGCTAACAAACTACATCAGCTTCGCCGGCTACGATCCGAGTCTCTCAACTTTCAACTCTCAGCCCTCAACTTTTCTTGAGAAATGGCCCGCGCTGCAAATCATCGGCAAAGACATTCTCGTTCCAGCGCATGGCATTTACTGGTTGATCATGCTGCACGCGATCGGGTTTCCGGATGATCAAATGCCGCAATTGTTAGTGCACGGTTGGTGGAATATCGGCGGCGCCAAAATGAGTAAGAGCGTCGGGAACATCGTGGATCCATTCGTGCTGATCGATAAATATGGCTCGGACACGCTCCGCTATTACTTGATGCGCGATATTGTAACCGGCCGAGATGCTGACTTCTCAGAGGAACGTCTAGTTAGCCGTTACAACAGCGATCTTGCAAATTCTCTCGGCAACTTATTGAACCGCACCTTAAATATGATTTATCGGTATCGTCAGGGACGAGTGAGTAAGCGCTCCTCCGATAACAAATATTTGCAGTACGTGCATACATTTATTGGGAAAGTTCTCACGATTGTGTATGAACGTAGTCTCGTAGGCCCCGCTTGGCCGAAGGAATATCAGGTCTCATCCGCTCTGGCCTTTGTATTTGGCGATACTGACGAAGACGGTGATGAAAGACCTTACTCAAGAGATCCCAAGTTGGACGCCGAAATTCGCAAACTCCATGAGACAACTGGCCCGTTTAGAGCGTTGCCGCGTTGCAACCGCGCGGTCGATGCTTTACAACCTTGGACCCTCGCAAAAAATAAGGAGCAAAGTGATCTGCTTGACGCTCTTTTGTACGACCTTGCCGAATCACTCCGTATCATCGCGATTTTAATTTCGCCTGTGTTACCGCGAGCGGCGCATGGAATTTTCGATCAACTGAATTGGAAGATGGAGCTGAGCGGGAAACAAGAACGGTTCTCACTCGCTGATGCGGAGTGGGGCGGACTGCCGGACGGCCACGTGGTCGGTAAGCCGGTGCCGCTGTTTCCGCGAATCGAATCCTGATCGCCGGCACAGCTTAAATATACCTATGAGTTCGAACTTGTAGGACGCTTTCTTATGGAATTTCGGCTACGGCTATTAACGGCTCGGTGTTTGTTATCCAAGTAACCGGCTCGAACCGACCTACCAAGAACACCCAGCTAATTCCTGACAACAGGCAAACTCCCGCCGTTATCACCAGCGCCACTTGAAAGTGTCCGGTCCAATCCACGATAAACCCAGTGAGCGCCGGTCCTACCACACCTGCCAGGTTTGCAAAACTGTTTTGCAAGCCGGTCCATCTGCCAACAGCGTGCGGACCAGCTAAGGTTTGCGAAAACGTCCAGATGCCAGAATTGCCGATTCCGCACCCCATGGCGGTCACGATCAGCCACGCTAAGTAAGAATCGGGTCCAGCGGACGACCAACCCAGGAAACCGATCGCTGCCATAGTCCATCCGAGTGCCATGGCTGACTTGCGCACGATCCCCGCAACCGAGCCTCGCTGAATCCAGAAGTCCGTCACCCAACCAGTTACAAGCGCTGCGGCAGCATCAACCGCGTAATACAACGCGGCGGTGTTTACCATGTCACGCATCGAGAGGTGCTGCTCATGCGAGAGGTAGAAAGGAAGCCACGTGATCATGAAATAGAGCGGGTAGGCAAGACAAAAGCCACCCACAACAGTCGCCCAGAATTGGCGCTGCCGTAAAATCTCGATCACTCGCACTGATTGACAGGGATGCGAAGAGACCTCAGCACGCGGCATCGACTTTATCCAAGCAGGTAGCCAGGCGAGACTAAGCAGTCCAATTCCGATGAACACTGGACGCCACCCATACTTTGCCATGAGGACTCCCGCGCCAAGCGTTCCCACAACGGGTCCGCTCTTCATCCCGGCAATGATGGCTCCATTTGCGAACCCGCGGTGGTGTTCAGGTAGGTTTTGCGCCAAAATCTTGCAATAACATGGAAATGCCACGGATTCGCCAATGCCAAGCAGGAGTCGCATCGCAAGGAACATTGTAAACCCGTAAACGACGCCTGTGGTTGCCGTGGCGACGGACCAGAGTAGAAAGCCGAACGCCAGTATGCGATTAACATCAAAGCGATCGATAAAGCAGCCGCAGACAAACAGCATAACGGTATAGGTCCAGAAGAAGGCCGAGAACAAAATGCCCAGTTGTGAGGCCGAAAGGCCCAACTCATCCTTCAGTAGCGGCGCGGCTATCGACAGGTTACCGCGATCGATGTAGTTGATTAATACCGATAGGACTAACAGCAAGAGCGGCAGCGCAAACGGGCCCAGCTTACGCGATTCCATTTGCTATTCTGCCGATCCCCGGCCGTCGGCCGGTTCGCCGCGGGACGAATCCGCCGTGGCGGACTTGCGTGACCAAGCCCCAAGTAGAGGCACGATACTTACCACAGTGTTCGCTGCCGCAATCTCGGCACAAACCCTGTCAGGAAGTGTATCTAAGCCTCCCAACTCCTTGAGAGAAACGTTGTGCTGTTCGGACAATGGTCGCAGACTGCAAACAAGGCCACAAATCACCCGCAAGAAATCGACGTCACTGCCGAGCGGTATCTCCAGATGCATCTTGGGCGCAGGCAGCCCGACCTCTTGAAAGATAGAGTACAAAGCGAATCCCATTTCCGGATTTGCGCCAGATCGCAAAATAGTCTCGTGAATTGAACGAAGCACACAAGACCAAAGGGGCAGCCGGTCACCGAGGGCAAGCATTGGTATCCACGATGGTTCCTGGAAGGCGAGCACTCCACCAGGACGAACCAAGCGAGAAACGGACCGCAGTACGGAAACGGGATCGGGAAGAAACATCAGAATGTAACGACCGACGACGGCGTCAAAAGGTCGATCGGTAACAATGTTGTTTAAGTCGGCGTTGAGAAAGCTCACGTTACGCAATCCCGCCGCCGCCACACGGGCCTGCGCCCGTTCAATCGAAGTCGCATCACGTTCGATTCCGACTACCTCGCCCGAAGCACCGACCAACCCGGCAACCAGCATGGAAACGTCCCCCATGCCCGATCCAAGGTCGAGCACACGATGACCTACTCCTATACCTGCTTCGCGGAATAGGCGCTCGGTATGAGGAGCGATCAACGTGGCTTGTCGAATCAGGCGGTCCTGCTCCGCATCGGTATAGCCCAGCGCGTAATCAGTAGCGGATCGACTGGTTGTCACATTGGCAACGCTCGTTATTGGCTGTTCTCCTGTAAAGAGTTCACGGGTTACCACAAACCCGCGTTATGTGGTTTTTGAATACCAGTTGCTGCTCGGGTTTCCTCAGCTCAAACTGCGCATCAATTTTCCGAAGACCCGATGCGAGCGCTGCGATCTTGTTTTCCTGCGTCTCGAGCTTGGACTGAAAGCTCTTCTGTTGCTGGAGGACGGTCGCTTGCAATTCCTGCACCTTACGGTGTTCCTTGAGGAACTCATTGAGTAACATCGCGTTCACCGCGTCATAGCGCACGGTGTAAATCTCGCCGTTCTTATCGCGCACGACGAGATCGGGGTTCACCTTGGCTACTTCCTCAGCAATCAAACCGAACTGCGGTGTATCTCTCTTATCGCTCTTGTAGTGAAAAGTCACCGGCTTGAGCGCCAGGATGGCTTCGCTGGCTTGATCTATCGCTTTGATCTCGTTTTTGAACCGCCGCGAGGAACTAGCCGTGCCGAGCTGACCGGCGGAGTCGATCAACACTGGTATGGCGTCGCCGTTTGCTGTTGTAACGTCACGAATGTGGCCGATAAAGCAGCTGTTGCTGACGTTCGCACCATCTGCGCCGATAGCAATAACATTAACGGCCGTGGTAACGCCGGCGCCGGCTTCAAACCCCAAGGCGGTGTTGAAGCCGCCACTGGTATTGCTAAAGAGCGCGCCAGAGCCGATGGCCGTGTTCGCCTCGCCGTCGATATTGGCCTGGAGCGCTTGAAACCCGGTGGCCGTGTTGGAGTCGCCGGTGGTGTTGTTTTGGAGCGCACCGGCACCGTTGGCCGTATTGAAATTACCAGCGTTATGCACGAGCGCCGACCAGCCAACAGCCGTGTTGATTTGGCCGCCTTGGCTTTGACTACAGGCATCCTGACCAATTGCTATGTTGCCGAAGCCCGTGGTGTTGTTCCGGAGCGCGCTTACACCGATCGCTGTGTTCTGCGACCCAGTGGTGTTGGCAAGCATAGCGCCTTCACCCATCGCCGTGTTTCGGTCGCCTGTGGTGTTGGCGGAGAGCGCGCCATCGCCGAACGCATTGTTGAAGGGCCCGGTAGTGTTGCTAAAGAGCGCTTCAAAGCCAAACGCATTATTATTGTTCCCAGTAGTGTTGCTAAAGAGCGCGAAGGCTCCATTGGCCGTGTTTGGGGTGCCGGTGGTGTTGCTAAAAAGCGCAGCAGTACCAGTGGCCGTATTTTGGTCTGCGGTGTTGAGCACAAGCGTTCCAGCGCCAACACCGGTATTGAAGTTACCGGTGCTAAGGCTCTTGAGCGAAAACCAACCAACTCCTGTGTTGAACCCACCGGTTGTGAGGCTCAAAAGGGCGGTTTGCCCTTCTGCCGTGTTGCCTCCGGGATAGCCACCATCCGGTGCTGGGCTGATCGCTTGCGCTTCCGGTAAAAGTCCAAAGCAGACAAACGGTACAATTATCAATATGGTGTTTCGATGTTTCATGATTTGCTTTCTTTTTATTGTTTTGGGTTTCAATGGACAGTTCTACGGATTATTGTGAGCTAGAGTCGGCGTGCGTTTCCATCGGCCGGTGGAAGAATGGCTTGCGCTCCGGGCAAGAGCGCGAGACAGATGAGGTGGAGCGCAAGAACATAGCGGATTGCCAAACACGAGCGGCGCCCAAACCGGAGCGCGTTGGACAATTTATCTGCGCGCATCGAAGAGGTGCGGATCGTACCTGGAATTGGTTCAGTTTTCATGATTTTGGTCCTTGCCTTGTCACCTCTGGGCGGCCTCGTTTCGGTATCCGCATGAATGTGTTCCTATCCCCTAAAGCGGAAATCACGCTTAGAAGGGGCCACGATGTCGCATTTAGATCATTCCGAACTGTAAAATCGCTACGCTGCGTTAGACTCTGTGGGCTCGAGCACGCCGTATGAAGACGCCCTCGCCTTCACAGCAAGAAGTCACGCAACTGCTCAAGGATTGGAGCGGCGGAGACGAAGGAGCACTCGGGAAGTTGATCCCGTTGGTGCAACCGGAATTGCATCGTCTGGCACAACATTACCTGAGCCGGGAACATGGTGGGCACACGCTGCAAACCACGGCACTTTTGAACGAGGCATATCTGCGGCTGGTCGATGATCCCACGCGTAACTGGCAGAATCGAACCCATTTTGTCGCCGCGACTGCGCAACTCATGCGGCGCATCATGGTTGATCATGCGCGTGAACACCGCTCTCTTAAGCGCGGCGGTGGCGCCCTCAAAGTACCCCTAGACGACGCTGCGCTGGTAACAGAAACGCGATCAAAAGAATTGCTGGCGCTTGACGAAGCGTTGGAAAAATTGGCGGCCCTGGACCCCCGTAAGGGTCAAATTGTTGAGTTGCGTTACTTCGGAGGCTTGACCGTCGAAGAGACGGCTGCATTCCTAAAGCTATCTGACCGCACGGTGAAGCGGGAATGGAGGATGGCTAAGGTCTGGCTTTACCGTACGCTGACCGGGGAACAACCTTATGAAACCTGAGCGTTGGCAACAGATCAACGATCTCTTCCAGTTAGTCGCGGAACGTGCGCCGGAAGAGCGGGCCGCGTTTCTCGAAAAAGCTTGTCATGGCGATGAAGACTTGCGCCGCGAACTAGAGTCTTTGATCGCATGTGATGAGCACGCAGAGAATTTTATCGAATCACCGGCCTTCGAAGCTACTCCCGAACTTCTCAGTCATGACAGGCCCGGTGCAATGGTAGGAGAATTGATCGGTCATTATCAGATCGAGTCGCTCATTGGCACCGGAGGAATGGGCGAGGTGTATCTGGCGCAGCGAGCCGACCAACAATACGAAAAGCAGGTCGCCATCAAACTCATCAAGCGCGGCATGGACACGGAATCGGTGCTTCGCCATTTCCGGAACGAACGACAGATCCTAGCCGGCTTCGATCATCCGAACATCGCGCGCTTACTGGATGGTGGCGCCACCCAGGAAGGCCTCCCTTATTTCGTGATGGAGTACGTCGATGGGCTTCCAATCGACGCTTACTGCGACACACACACCCTCGCGATCACTGAACGACTGAAACTCTTTCGCGAGGCCTGCGGCGCGGTCGCATACGCGCATCGCCATACCGTGATCCATCGCGACATCAAACCCTCGAATATCCTCGTTACCGGCGATGGCACGCCGAAGCTGCTCGACTTCGGGATCGCTAAGATCCTGCATCCCGGCAGCGGGACTGAACTGGTTTCCACGATGGTAGGGCGGCTGATGACTCCAGAGTACGCCAGCCCTGAGCAGGTACGCGGTCAACCCATCACCACCGCCACCGATGTCTATTCACTGGGCGTGGTGTTCTATCAACTTCTCACCGGCCAGAAACCTTATCGAATAAAAACGCGAACGCCCGAGGAGATTTCACGTGCCGTCGTGGAACAGGAACCAGAAAGGCCAAGCGTCGCGATCGCAAAGCGTGACCCCAATTTGAAGTCGCTAAGAGGTGATCTAGATAACATCACGCTGATGGCGTTGCGCAAAGAGCCAGAGCGGCGCTACCAGTCTGTCGAGGAGTTCTCCGAAGATATCAGGCGTCACTTGGAAGCACTACCCGTGCGGGCGCGAAAGGATACGGCCGGTTATCGCGCTGCGAAATTCGTACGCAGAAATAAGGCCGCGACGGCTGCTGCCGTGCTGGTTTTCGTCACGTTGCTTGGCGGCATTATTGCTACCACGTGGGAGGCACATAGGGCCAGACTACAAGAAGCATTTGCGGTGACTGAAAAAAGACTAGCTGAGCGCCGTTTCAATGATGTGCGCAAGCTAGCTCATTCAGTTTTGTTTGATTATCACGATGCCATCAAAGATTTGCCTGGCGCAACGCGCGTGCGCGAGCGGTTGGTCAAGGATGCGCTTGCTTACCTTGACAGCCTGGCCAGTGAAGCCAGCGGCGATCCAGCGTTGCAGCGCGAACTCGCTGCCGCCTACGAAAAAGTGGGTGACGTGCGCGGGCTAGCTTATTACGCGAGCCTCGGCGACAGAGCCGGCGCAATGGACAGTTATCTGAAGGCGCTGCGGATTCGGGAGGCGCTGGTCACAGCCAATCCGCATGACGCGCAGAGCCGGCAGGAACTCGCCGAGAATCATAAGAAAATCGGCTGGCAGTTGTTAGATACCGGCGAAGCGAGCCGCGGAGTGGAGCACTTACGGAAGGCCGTAACTCTCTATGTTGAACTGACGACGGAAAAGCCGGAAGACGCGGAGATTCGGGACGAGCTGGCACACACCTACGATCGGCTAGGCATAGGGCTGGAAAACTACGGCGATTGGAAGAATGCGCTTGATCAACTTCGCCAGGGGCTGGTGCTGCGAGAGAAGCTTGTAGCCGATAATCCCACCAATCCGGAATATCGTCGCCGGCTTTCCATAACGGATCAGAGTATCAGCCGAGCGTTGTACCTAAGCGGCGATATGGTCTGCGCTCTGGAAATCACTCACAAGGCACTGGCGCTGCAAGAGACATTGGTCGCAGATGATCCGACCAATGCCACCTACCGTCGCAACCTGGCGGTCAGCTACGAATACGATGGCGGGTATCGCGGTGAATTGGGCGACAAACGCGGTTCACTTGACGGCTTCCGCAAGGCTATGGCAGTCAACGAAGAGTTAGTGGCTGCCGACCCCGCAAATGGGCAAGCCTGCAGCGATCTCGCCCGCTTGTCCGCGGCAGTCGCTGACTTGCTGGCAGAGACAGGGAATGATTCTCAAGCGCTCGTACACTACCGCAAATCAGTCCAGATGTACGAAAAGACGTCGGCGAAGGCGCCTGAGGATTTACACCAGCGCTTCTGGTTGGCTATTAGCCAGGCAGGCGCTGGCAAGATGCAGGCTAGGCTCGGGGAGAAAACCTCGGCACTCGAAGAATGCCGGAAAACCATCTCGCTCCTCGGGGAGATCGCCGAGGAACCGACCAGCGCGGACCTCCGCAGCCTGAAAGCCCAAGCATACCAACATCTCGGCGAGCTGTACGCTACTCTTGGAACATCCAATAACGCGTCACTCGCGGAAGTAAGACAGCGTTGGACCGCGGCGCGCGATATGTTCCAGCGAAGTTTAGACATCTGGAACGACATGCGCAGCCGAGGCATCTTTCCCGCCCCCAAAGCAGGCAAACGCGATAAGGTCGTGCGTGAAATCGCCGAATGCGATGCGGCTTTGCAGAAATGATCATTCGGCCGCGCACGCACTTTACGGATACTCTGCGGCGCATGGAATTTTCGATCAACTGAGTTGGAAAATAGAGTTGAGCGGAAAAGAGGAATGCTTCTCACTCGCAGATGCGGAGTGGGGGAGATTGCCGGATGGACATGTTGTGCGCAAACCGGTGCCATTGTTCCCCAGGATCGAAGTTGATGACGGCGTTTGACACAAACGCCCTACAACTGAATCGGATTTTGTAGGGCGTCTGACTCGCTCGCTCCCGCTCGCTCGGCCGTCCGGCCTTCCCATCCATGTCACTCGGCGCCCGTCGGCTCCATTCTGTGAGACGCCGAACTATTGCGCGCATTCTTCGAACGCAGCCGGTTCGCCGCGCAAATCAGCGAGAACTTCGCCGGCAAAATGCAGAGAGCCGGTGATTAGGATCGGATTTGGATTTGCATGTGCGAGCTCGAGACCTTCAGCGACCGTCTGAGCGATTGAAATTGTAGGGCGACCGCTCCGGTTGCCAGCAGGCGATGCGCCTGCCCTACAAAAAGGCGGAATGCTTGCGAGAATTTCGGCTAGGTCTTCCGGATCCGCGGCGCGCTCACTACGGATATTGGGCAGCAAAACCGAGTCGGCAATCGGCGCGAGCGCTTCGCAGATACCGCGCAAATCTTTGTCGGAAAGGACCGCAAGCACCAGCGTCGCCTTCTGATCACCGAAAACTTCCCGCCACGTTTGTGCAAGAATGCGCGCTGCGCTGGGATTATGCGCGCCGTCAATAACGGTTCGCTCGTCCCATTTCTGAAAACGAGCAGGCCACTCAATGGCCGCAAGTCCGCGCACAATCGCTTTTTCGCCGAGCTGGATGTTCGCAGCCTGAATCGCAGCGATTGCTACTGCGGCATTCTGTTTTTGATATTCACCACGCAAAGCTACTGGCGACCCGTGGTAAGTCTCATTTACGAATTGCACTGGTCCACCGCATTCAGCAGCTCGCGTGCGAATGACTTCTTCGACTTGCGGTTGCTGCGGCGCGGAAACGACTGCCCCGCGCGGTTTGATAATTCCTGCTTTTTCACCGGCGATCTCAGCCAGGGTGTGTCCAAGCCACTCTTCATGGTCGAGACCGATCGGAGTAATGACTGAAACATCGGATTGAACAGCGTTTGTCGCATCGAATCTGCCACCCAGGCCGGTTTCAAGAATCGCGATATCGATTTTCGCTTCGCCAAAATGGTTTAGCGCGAGGGCAGTTGTGACTTCGAAAAACGTCGGGTGCGGGTCCCAATCCGCGGCGAGATCCCTTATTATCGTTAGGCCGTCGGCAACTGCGTCCTCGGAAATCATCTCGCCATTTACGCGAATCCGTTCGCGAAACGTGACGAGGTGAGGGGATATGAACAAGCCGGTGCGATAACCTTGCGCGCGGCAGATGGAATCTATCATGGCACAAACGGAGCCCTTGCCGTTTGTGCCGGCGACGTGGATGACTTTGGTAGAAGTGTTCGGCGAGCCGCCGAACAGTGCACGCGGGCCGCGTGCGCTCCCCTGACTCCTTGAGCCGAGCTTATCGAGCAGCCGCCGGATATTTTCCAAGCCTAGTTTGATCCCGAAGCGTTGAAGACCGTAAAGCCAGGCGAGCGCCTGCTTGTAGCTTAGAAGAGGTCGCGGCACTAAGGCCCCTCCCACATTCACGGCGTCACGGCAAAGTAGCTCAGTAATCGACTAATTTCTTCGCGCAGTTTTTTCCGATGCACGATCATGTCGACCAAGCCGTGTTCCTCGAGAAATTCGGCAGTCTGAAATCTTTCAGGCAAATCCTGGTGGGTTGTTTCCTTGATCACGCGTGGTCCAGCGAAGCCGATCATGCTTTTCGGTTCGGCGATGATTACGTCGCCTAACGAAGCAAAGCTGGCCATCACGCCGGCAGTCGTGGGATTCGTGAGAACGGAAATGTATGGCAATTTTTCTTCTCCGTGACGCGCCAGCGCGCCACTGGTTTTGGCCATTTGCATGAGGCTCAACATCCCTTCGTACAAGCGCGCACCGCCGGAGGCAGCAACAATGATGACGCCGCAGCGCTGGGCGGTGCCATATTCAATCGTTCGAGTAATTTTCTCCCCAACGACGGAGCCCATCGTTGCCGCGAGAAAACCGAAATCCATCACTGCGATGGCGACCTTGTAGCCGTCGAGGATGCCATGCCCGGTGATGACGGCGTCGAGGAGCCCCGTGCTCTCATGATATTTCTTGAGACGGTCCGTGTACGCGGCCATTCCCTGGAACCGCAGCACGTCGACGGACCTCAGGTCGGCGTCCATCTCTACGAATGTATCCGGATCGAGCAGACTTTGGATTCGTTCGTTGGCAGGTTGCGCTTGATGATAATCGCAGCGCGGACAAACACGTTGATTTTGCGCCAGCTCAGTGTCGGGCACCACTTGTCCGCAGCCGGGGCATTTCTGAAAAACGCCGCGCGGCATTTCACGCTTCTTGCCGGACTGCGCCTTGATTGCTGGTTTCTTAAAAATTGCCATGGGAATTATGCGCGTGCTGCGGTGGCGGCATGAACCGACTTTGCGCCAGCGCGTTTCAATACCCGTGCGCATTCGCTCAATGTAGAGCCGGTCGTGAGAACATCGTCGATTAACAGCACGCGCAAGCCTCGCACGTCTACGTTTTTTCGTAAACGGAATGCGTTGTGTAAATTTTCCATGCGTTCGGAACGATCCAGCGCGGTTTGCGTGGTGGTATAGCGAATGCGTTTGAGCAGGGGCTTGCAAGGCATTGAAGTGTGCGCGCTCAGTAGTTGCGCAAGCAGGCTGGCTTGGTTGAAGCCGCGTTCCCGTTGCCGCGCCGGATGTAAGGGCACCGGCACGATGACATCGAACTGGCAATCGCGCAGCCGTTCATCATCGAGCGCAGCACGAAGCCAGCGCGCTACAAGATGACGCAGGTGCATCTGGCGGTTGTATTTGAATTCGTGAATGACATCGCGAACGATACCGCGTCCGCGGTATGCGGCGACGGCTGCGTCGAAGTGAATCGTGCGATGCGCACAGTTCGCGCAGCTAAAGGCAATGTTGATGGAGCCTTGGAAGGGCTCTGAACATGTTTCGCAAAATGGCGGCACTATGCGGATGATCTTTGCTTCACAACCATTACACAGATACTCGCCCGCTCGGACATTTTTCCCGCAAACCGTGCACGTTGCCGGATAGAGCAGCGATACGGCTGCCTGGAAGAGCTCAGAATTGCGAAGCGCGATCATGTTTTAACCATAGCCGCATAACTATCCATGTTACTGCGGCCAAACCCAGAGGGATGATTCCAACGAGCAGATTCTTGCCGATCCATGGCAACGCAACCGTTTGCTGGCGTGCCAGCCAATTAAATGTGCCGCTGGCGAAAATCCACCCGGCATGGAGGCCGATCGGCAGCCATAAGGAACGAGTAAGCACGCGCGCATCAGCAAGAATACAGCCAATCAGAAATAACGTGGCAAACGCGGCTAGAACCATCATCGGATCACCGAATCCGGCGAAAGCGTCGCCAATGGATTGGAAGCCTGAGGTCCATGTCACGATTGCGGGTTGCCATTCGGACCCCTTCAAGAAATGCACTGCTGCGAAAAGTGCGGACACGGCTACGACCGATAGCAGCTTTCGACCAGTGCGGAGCAGGATGCCCAGGACGATTCCGCGGAAAAACGTCTCTTCGATGAACGGAACGCTGACCGCTGCAAGAAGCACTTTGCCAAAGCGTGGCCAGATAAAGGCGTGCCGAAATGAGTAAACATGCAATACAACCAGCAAAGCACCGCAAAAGAGCAGGGGAATGACCGAGAGCAGGATTCCGCAGCCAACATCGCGTCCCCAATGCGGATTGGGCGCAAGGCCGAGATCGGCCAGGCCTCGCACGTTGCTGGCGCGCAGAAGCGGCCAAAACAAAAGCACGGCAGCGACCAAAATGGCGCGGTGAAAGAACGTGTCGAAATCGTATTTCGCCAGAAACGGGAACACGCCGTGCGCTGCGAGCCCCTGAGCCGACCAGAAAAGAATCGGAGCAAGCAGTGCCCCGACGACGATGATCGCGATAAAATAGGCTGCTAATCTGGCCGCGTCTTTCAAGCCTGCTAATGTAAGGTGTTAGCGCGATGCGGAGTCAACACATATGGACCGAGAGGAACGAGCAGGGGAGCAAACGCGAAGTGCGCGCCACGAGGTTCGGCGGCATGTGGCGACTTCAGGCGAAAACGGCAGGCGACCTCGACTGGACCTATTACGAGCGTCCGTTGCTGGAGGACTTATTGGCTTTAAAGGACATCCTGATGCGGAAATATCAGCGTCGGCGTGCTTCGAGTGAAGACGTGGCATCCGTAGAAAAGCTGATCACTGACCACCCCGAAGCAGAGAGGTAAGCAAAGCAATGTCATCCGGCATGATCGCCCAATAAGTCGTTCATTGAATATGTCTTGACCTATTTAATACTTTTGTTTCAGAAAACACTTTTTGGCCGGATATGAACCTTCCGATGAGCAAACATGCCCAAAAGGTTACGGCTTGATCAGCTGCTCGTCGGGCGCGGACTCTTCCCGAGTCGTGAACAAGCGCGTCGCGCCATACTCGCCGGGAAAGTCAGTGTCGCTACTCGAGTCGCTGACAAGCCATCGGAGCTGGTCGATGAGCAAACAGCAGTCGCGGTAAAGCCAGCTCGAAAGTACGTCGGCCGCGGCGCGCTGAAGCTGGAACCCGCCCTCGAACATTTCCAGATCGATCCCCGGGGAAAAACCGCCCTGGATATTGGCGCCTCAACCGGCGGGTTTACCGATTGCATGCTGCAACGCGGCGCCGAAAAGGTTTACGCGGTAGATGTCGGCTACGGCCAACTGGACTGGAAACTCCGCAATGATCCACGCGTGGTCGTGTTCGAAAAGACCAACGCGCGATTCCTCACACGCGATCAGGTTCCAGAGCTTGTCGATATTTGCGTGATCGACGTTTCTTTCATTTCCCTGACCCTCATTCTGCCGAATGCCGTCGCCTTACTAAAGCCAGATGGGGTGATTCTGGCGCTGATCAAACCGCAATTCGAGCTGCAACGATCGGAGGTCGGCAAAGGCGGAATTGTGCGCGATCCTCTCTTGCACCAAAAGGCACAAGACAAGATCGTCGCCTTTGTGAATGATCTGGGGCACATTGTCGCCGGGATCGCGCCGTCCGCGATCAAAGGCGCGGACGGCAATCAGGAATTCTTTGCATGCATACGAAAACGATCGGTTTAATAGCGCACACCGGAAAGCGCGGCGTTGCGGAGTTGATCAATTCGATTGCCAAAGAATTCGAGCGGTTTTCGATTTCGATTCTGTTCGAAAAGGAAACGGCGCGCGTTGCTGGAAAACAACGGGGCTATTCAATAGCGGAGCTCGGATCTATGACGGACCTGTTGGTCGTAGCTGGGGGCGACGGCTCAATTCTGCGCGTGATCGGTCAACTCGGCGAGATGATCAAACCAATCTTCGGGATCAACGTCGGCTCGCTCGGCTTTCTGACTTGCGTGAGTTCGTCGAATTACCGCGAAGCTGTCGAATGCATCGCAAAAGATAGGATTAATTTCAGTCACCGTGCGCTGCTCGAAGCCAGAGTTATCTTGGACGACAAAAGAACGAACAAAATGCTCGCGCTAAACGATGCCGTGCTGAGTCGCGGCGAACTTTCGCGCCTGGTGATGTTGCGCACCCGAGTCAACGGCGAACCGCTTACGGAGTTCAACGCCGACGGATTAGTTGTCGCGACTCCGACAGGATCCACCGCTTACTCGTTGTCGGCTGGGGGACCGATTCTCGATCCCGAGTCCGGCGTATTCGTCATCACGCCGATTTGCCCTCATGTTCTCACGAACCGCTCGATCATTATCGCGGATAAATCGATCATCGAAATCGAAGCTAGTCATCCCGATTATCCAGTGTACCTGACGCTGGATGGCCGCAGACCGATCCACGTAGAACGCGGATCGATTGTCACCATCCGTAGGGCAAAGAAAACGCTTCCACTGGCATCGTTGCCGGATGCTTCGTTCTTCAGCGTCGTCCGGCAAAAGCTCAAGTGGAGTGGGAGCAACGTCTGATCGGCACAATTCTGGGGAGCGCGCGCGACTCGCGTGCTGGCGACCGCGCCCTCGCGGTCGCGAACTTTTATCGGTTATGCCCAGAGTAATCGATGACGCACTGAGATTGGAACTGAGTCTACGGAGTTCTTGTGCAGCCCCTCGAGACCTGATAATCAGCATTGCTCATGAACCTTTTGAGCTTGCCGGATGGCCGCATCATAAACCTCGAACACCTCACGTACGCAGAACGCGCTGGCGAGTACCTGTCTTTGCATTTCGATAGCGGCGCTGAAGGAGGAATGGGCTCTGTCGTTAGGCTAAAACAAGGTGAAGGCGCAAGGCGGGTTTGGGCATACCTCGCCAGTAAATGCACTGTGAAGATCGAGGCGGCCTAGTCTGAGCGATCGTTGCCTAACGATCATATGCCCGTCTACCACGAAATTTCTGTCGACTTACAAGTTTTGGCAAATCGACAATTGCAGAAGGCACGCCTCTTTCGCTCCAACCGCAACGCTGAAACTACGAGGCAATAGCAACAGTTGCTGGGACCCCTCCGAATACAGCGGGTGGTGGACTCTGGAATATTCGGTCCAAAATGGGTTTGCGACTGAAAGAGGTCTTGCAAAAGGAAAGCTTGCCCGCTAACCAGCGGCTGCATGTCCTCAAAAGCCACCACTGATTCTCGCGTGACGATCCACATGGCGGCGAGCCTCGACGGCTTCATCGCTCGAAAGGATGGGAGCGTCGACTGGCTCGAAACCTCAGACGAATTCGCAGGCGGGGAGACCATGGACCCGGGATTCGTCGAAGCGTTTCTCAAGACGATCGACTGCTACGTCATGGGATCGCGAACATATGAGACCGCGTTGAATTTTGAGGCTAAAGACTTCGGGTGGTCGTACGGCGACAAACCCACCTTCGTTCTCACTCGTCGCGAGTTGCCGCGTACCCGCGATACCGTTGAGTTCTACTCGGGCGATCTCGCGCAGTTCGTGAATGGGCGCCTGCGGCCCACGTTCCATAACATCTGGTTTGTCGGAGGCGGCGTCGTCTCGGGCGAATGCCTTCGCCTTGGGCTAGCCGACGAAGTTCGTTATTCGATCCTGCCGATCTTGATTGGTGATGGGATCCCATTCTTCGAGAAGCTCGACAGAGACGTCGCCCTCCACCTGGCGGAGGTCAAAGCCTACAAGAGCGGCACGGTCGCGCTTCGTTACGAGGTGCGAGGAGTGGCGGCCTAGGCAGGCGAAAAATTGTTTGTAACTCAACGTATGATTTCATATGACATATAATATTTTGCGGAATTTTTTAGGCGCGCGGCTTGCTCGGAATCGCAGTTGACCTCGCGCAGTGTTTTTCGGCAAACTGCCTCTATGGAGACAGAAATAGATTGCACGTTGCAGGCTGATTCTCGTTAGACCTAATGTGTCGATTCGGCATTTACGGCTGCTCGGTGGTAATGATGATGTCACTTTACACCGCCTCTTTTGCTCATGGCGAAACGGTGAAACTGTCTGGTCGCGAAGCTGAGGCGGTCAGCCTTGCGACGCGTGATTTCATCGCAAAGCATTATTCTAGGTCAGGCGATTTGCGGCACTACACTGTTGAGATGGAGCGACGCAACAGAACTGTTGAGATTGTCTTTTTGCCAGATGAGCCACGTCCACTGCGTCCCAACGAAGCAGGTACGGGCAGCGGCACAGCTTATGGGCTTTGCGTGACGTACATTATGTCGCTGAGTCCGCCAAAGATCGCCAGGTTCTATTTTGCGCGATGAGGTCTAACCAATCGATGAAGCAACGGCCCCCACATTTATATGACATATAGTTTTTTACGGAAATTTTGCTCGACGGGGAAGCTGCTGAATTCTTGCGGACGGGATATTTGCATCAGGGTGCCGGAGGTTGCCCGCCTGCTTTTCTGGCGCCGTTTGGTAACAGCTGTAACAATTCGTTAGACACAATAAGCTCAATTTTGTCGGATAGTTCTTTTATCAAATCATAGTCGTGTTTTAGTTCGTTAATAGGCAAGCGCCTCCATTCGTGAAGTTTCATTCGTTCGATCATTACGAGGTCGCCCGTATCGGTATCGAGGAGTTTGCTAAGGATGTCGCGACGAAGCTCTAAGGCTTTCTTCCGCCGATCCACTACTTGCTTGCCGCCTGGAAAAGAGACTGGCAATCCCATCCTTGCTGAGTTCAGCGATATAAGTCCAGCATGGATCGCATCCAGGCGCGCTCGGCTTCCGTGTAATTCGTAAAGCATTTCTTCAAGGACAGGCGAGTTAATCCGCACACCCAACGCAAGCCATTGAATTAGTTGATATTCAATGTGCGACCACTGCGCCACAATCATATGCTGCCGGCGTTTTAGATACGCCAGGCTTCGATGCATGGATACTTCTCGACGCTGCTATTTTAGCCGCGCTAGCTTACGGGGTTTGGAAGCGGAGTCGCGTTTGTGCACTTCTCCTGCTCGCTTACTCCATCCTCAACGAGGTTTATCTCGCCTTCCAAGATACTGCGCATTTTTCCATCTTGCGCCTCATCTTCATCTTTTTCTACTTCCGTGGCACAATTCAGCTTTTCCGGGAACATCGACCCAGTGAGACATCGCAGGCCAAATAGACCTAACCCCTATGAAGGGTGTCAAAGGTAAATTTCAAGCTGGTGGTTACATGATTGGTCGGGGTTTGGGGTTGGAATAATCTTTGGGAACGCTTCCGCTTGTAGTGCGCACTGAGTTT